>OBID01000540.1_pt1 | contig 15395 bp, 13 predicted proteins | sample 1519781 | NCBI WGS metagenome assembly OBID01 (sample SAMEA3991478, study PRJEB22521) | metagenome | biome: anthropogenic terrestrial biome; feature: sewage plant; material: sludge | place: Sweden | collected 2012-09-26 | reverse complement strand
CACAGACCTTACATATCTGAGTATGTACTTCCTCGGTGACTACAAACTTTCTGGTAATACACTTAAAGCAGCTGATGTAAATGGTGATGGTAGCGTAGACCTTGCAGACCTTGCTCATTTAAAACAGTATGTTTCTAAAGACCCGGTAGTACTTGGACCAAAGAAATAATACTTTAATAACCTGAATATTAAATACCCCGGTATACTATACCGGGGTATTTTTTTTGAACATTCTGTAAACATAAATAATTATTCTGACGCACATACGTAATTTAAAGATGGCACGTTTATACAACAAAAAAACAGGCATCCGCTTTACTAGCTGCGTATGCCTGTTTTATTATAATATTTTTACATTCTGAGTTCTGCGCCTGCTTCGGAAAGTGCTTTGAGTACCCTCTTCATAGCAGCGTCTGTCTGTTCATCTGTAAGTGTTGATTCTGATGAACGCATTGTTATTGAGAAGGATACGCTCTTTTTACCTTCTTCAATCTGTTTGCCCTTATAAACATCAAACAGTGTGATAGTTTCCAGAATAGAACCTACTGATTTTTTGATTGCTTTTTCAAGATGTGCAACAGGGATATCGTCATTGCATATCAGGCTTAAATCTCTTGAGGTTGCCGGGAATTTAGGAAGAGCCTTGTATACCTTTTCTGTTGCAGATTTTTCAAACATTTTATTAAAGCTCAGAACTGCGGCATAGGCACGTATGTCTATATCGTAATCCGCAAGAACAACAGGATGGAGTTCACCTATTATACCAAGCTCAACGCCGTCTTTTATTATTACGGCACTTCTTCCCGGATGCATAGCAGATTTTTCATCAAAGTCCTTGCTGTCTGCTGCACGTTCATAGTCGCAGTCATAAATACCTATGTTGGCAAGCATTTCATCAACTGTACCCTTTAGTGTGTAGAAATCAGTATCCTCGCCGTACATACCAATTGAGAGAATAAGGTTTTCTTCAGGAAGTTCTCCGTTTTCGGAAGGAATATATTCTTTACCAAGCTCAAAAAGCTTTGCAGAAGCGTTTCTGTTGTTGTAGTTTTTGCTGATTACCTCAATCATTGATGGTAAAGCTGTTGTTCTCATAACGCTTGTATCTTCTCCGAGAGGATTTGTAATAGTGATTGTTTTTCTTAATTTGCTGTCTGCCGGAAGAAGAATTTTATCAAAATATTTTGGTGAAATAAAAGCAAATGAGTTTATTTCATAACAGCCAAGCGCAGTCATAGAACTCTTGACAAGACGCTCAAATTTCTGAAGTGTTGTAAAGTGTCCTTGGGCAACACCTCTTACTGATGTGGATTCTATTTTATCATAACCGTATATTCTTGCAATTTCTTCAGCAATATCTGCTTTGAATGCAATGTCTGTTCTGTAATCAGGTGCTGTTACTTTTCCGCCACTTACAGTAAAGTTAAGGCTTTCAAGACATCCGATCATTTCTTTTTCTGAAATATCAGTTCCGAGCAGACCGTTTATCCATTCCGGATCAAAGTCAATGACTGATTTTACAGATGTGCTGTTATTACAGTCAATAACAGAACCTACTACTTCACCGGCACCAAGCATTTCAACGAGTTCAAATGCTCTCTTGATTGCTGGAAGTGTATTTTCAGGATTAATGCCTTTTTCATATCTTGAAGAAGCATCTGTACGCATACCAAGCTTCTTGGAAGTCTTTCTTACGGAATCATTTGCAAAATTTGCAGATTCAAATACGACAGTTGTTGTGTCGTCCATTATTCCGCTGAATTCTCCGCCCATAACGCCTGCAACGGCAATTGGCTTTTCTGAATCAGCGATTACAAGCATTTCTTCTGAGAGTTCTCTTTCAACTTCGTCAAGAGTCATAATCTTTTCACCGTTTTGAGCATTGCGGACATTGATCTGTGAATCCTTAACGTATCTTAAATCAAATGCATGCATAGGCTGGCCGTATTCAAGCATTACAAAATTTGTGATATCTACGAGATTATTTATCGGACGTACTCCGCTTGCACGGAGTCTTTCTCTTAACCATATTGGTGAAGTTTCTATTTTAACGTTTTTAACTATACCGCCTATATATCTTGGGCAGAGAGTTTTGTTGTGTACATTTACTGAAAGGTATTTGTTTACGTCTTCACTGTTTCCCTTGAATGTTGGTTCTTTTATATTTAGCGGTTCTCCGAAGGTTGCATGAACTTCACGTGCAAGACCTATTACGGAAAAGCAGTCAGGTCTGTTGGATGTGATTTCAAATTCAACAGATGTATCGTTGAAGCCAAGAACTTCTTTTATATCCTGCCCGGCAGTGCATTCTTCCTTTAGAATGAATATACCATCCTCTATTGCATACGGAAAGTCGTGAAGAGTAAGTCCGAGTTCACCGAGTGAGCATAGCATTCCGTAGCTTTCAACGCCTCTGAGTTTTCCTTTTTTGATTTTTACTCCACCCGGAAGGGTTGATCCGTTTAATGCAGCAGGAACCCAGTCACCTTCATGAACGTTGCTTGCGCCTGTTACTATCTGTACAGGTGAAGCTTCGCCGACATCAACCTGGCATACTACAAGGTGATCCGAATTTTCGTGAGGTGTTACTGAAAGTATTTTTCCAGCAACTACATTTGAAATTTCTGTGCCCTCTGTTTCATAAGCCTCAACCTTTGAACCTGTCATAGTCATTCTGTGACAGAATTCCTTGATAGGCATATCTGTTTTTATATAATCTGAAAGCCATTTCATTGATAAATTCATTGTTAAAATACCTCCTTAAAATTGACTGAGAAATCTTAAATCGTTCTCAATAAGCAGACGAATATCTTTGATACCGTATCTTCTCATAACTATTCTTTCGAGACCGATACCAAATGCAAAACCGCCGTATTCGTTGCTGTCAATACCGCATATTTCAAGAACCTTAGGGTGAACCATGCCGGCACCAAGAATTTCAATCCAGCCTTCATTCTTACACATCGGGCAGCCTTTTCCGCCGCAGTTAAAGCACATAATGTCAACCTCTGCGGATGGCTCTGTAAACGGGAAGTAATGAGGTCTGAGTCTTATTTTACAGTCTTCACCATAAAGTTTTTTCATAAGTGTTTCAAGGGTTCCCTTAAGATCTGACATTGTAACGCCTTTATCTATAACAAGTCCCTCTATCTGATGAAAAAGAGGAGAATGTGTTGCATCTATTGCATCAGAACGGTAAACACGGCCTGGTGAGATAATTCTGATAGGAGGTTTTCTGTTTTCCATAGTACGTATCTGAACTGTAGACGTTGCAGTTCTCAGTACAAAGTTTTCTGCTGAATAGAATGTATCCTGAGTATCACGCGCCGGATGATTTTCAGGAATATTAAGAGCTGTAAAGTTATAATATTCAGTTTCTATTTCAGGACCTTCAACCACATCATAACCCATTCCCATAAATATTTCAGTTACTTCATTCATAACCTGTGTAAGAGGGTGAAGACTACCTATCTGCTGCTTTTTACCCGGAAGAGTAATATCAATTGATTCTGCCTTTATCTTTTCTTCCTGTTCTCTGGCACTGAGTTCTGCAGCTTTTGATGAGATTTCATTTTCAATATACTGACGTACCTCATTTGCATGCTGTCCCATAACAGGTCTTTCTTCAGCAGATAGCTTTCCCATCTGTTTAAGAATTGCTGTCAGTTCACCTTTTTTTCCAAGATATTTTACTCTCAGTGTTTCAAGTACTTTTAAGTCTGTACATGCTGATAATTCTTGTTCAGCAAGTGCTTTGATATTTTCAAGCTGACTTTTCATGTTTTTAATCCATTCCTTTCCTGACTCAATAAAAAAAGCCTTGCCCAAAACAGGACAAGACATTACTTGTTTATTAACCACCTATTTTTCAGAAGCCAGCACTTCCTTGTCTTTAACGCAGATTTACGTCACAGCTTACAATTTAAAAAACTTCGGCCTAGCCACTCGTGAGTGAACTTCAATGTTTATAAGCAACAGGATACTCACAGCCAACGTTATCCATTCTCTGAAGTTACTGCAGAACATCTACTCTCTCAGTCATCGTGTTTGATAATTATTATTATAAATGATTAAGATAAAAAAATCAATAGGTTTTATTGAAGTTTTTAAAAAAATATGTTAGAATAAAACTGGTAAGGTTACTGTTAAGTCGCTATAGGGTAGGTTGGTGAGAGTGGGTAAGCTTTTTGCAGGGCTTTCCGATCACCCTGCACCTTCGGGGCATCACTTTCCGATTTCCTTGCATTTTCGGGGCATCACTTTCGGGTCGACCTGTACATTTGGGGAGTATGCTATTAACTTATAAAATTATGTGTATCTTATCGGTAACAAAATATTATTTTTTGGAGGAAGTTTATGGATTCATATGCAGAGCAAATTGTAAGAAAGAGTGATGGAGGAGCTGATTCAGCAAAAAAAGCAGGCCTGCTTGTTGGGGGAGTATTTTTAGGACTTGCTGTGGCAGTTCTGGGGTCAATATTCGGAGGATTTGCTATCAGCAGTCTTATAGGAGTAGGTATTTTATATGGAGGAATATATCTGAGTGCAAATTTTGATGTAGAATATGAATATCTGATTGTAAACGGTAGTTTTGATATTGATAAGATAATGTCTAAAAAAAGGAGAAAATCACTTATTTCAGTTGCTGTATCACAGTTTGAGAGCTTTGGAATATATGACGCAGAAAAAGGAACACCTTCCGATATGACGATTGTATCAGCTGAGGGAGATTCAAAGGAAAATCAAAGATATTATGCAGATTTTAGTCACGAAACTTACGGAAAGTGCAGATTGATTTTTACCCCTGACAATAATATTTTAAGAGAAATAAAACCATACCTGAAAGGACAGATACGTCAGGTTTTAAATGATCTGCCGGAAAAAGAAAAATATTAAGGCAGAGTCTATTAAAGAAACAAGTAAGTCCATGCATTCATAAAATGAAATAGAGAAAAAGAAAAGACAGAATGAGAAAAGGGGAGACTGGTATGAACGAAAATGCTGATCATCAGATTTTAATGCAAAAGATAAACAAATGGTTTAATCTTACATCAACAGTGCAGGTGATTTTTACAATAGGGTTGTTTATTATTTTTCCGCTTTCTTCGATTATATCCTTAATATTATTAATACTCATGGGTAAGAAAACAAAAATAACAGCAAGGATTAATATTATATGGCATTGCTTTATCTTATTCGGGTATTTTATAATTAAGAAAATTCAGGAGTTTCTTATGGATAATGAGGGACTGACATATCTTAGGCTTCTTGGAAGAGGCCGTGATTTTTTCGCGGGCTTTTTTTCAGGGTATATAGGTCTTATATTGATTGTTGATGCTGCACTTATTTTAATTTGTATCCGTGCATATATGTATGCCATTGACAATGAAAACTTAAAAAAACTTGACGGTTATCCTTATTTTTATGAAAGAAACAGCTATGCTCACCTTTATACTGTAAATCATAGTGTTTCAGCATCACAGCAAAAAGGTTTATCAGAAAAAGAATCAGAAAACACAGATTATAATGCAGAAAAATCCAGCATACCAACAGAACCGTCTGTTGATACCGCAGAGTTCAGCAAAAATGTAAATATGGAAAATGACAATATAGGAAACAGTGAAGTTCTCAGATGCTTTAAAGAAATGATACTGGATATAAAAAATTCAATATTTAAAAAGCCTGAAAACTTTATAGATTATACAAAAATAACAGCAATAATAATTATTATGCTTGGATTTTTAAACCTTCACCCATCGTCAATATTATTTTCAATGTTGGAATTTGTTTTTCTGATTATTGCTCTTGTTTATCCAAATAGCAGAAGGATTATGACGGGATTTATAATGCATGGTACAGGATGCCTGTTTATGATACTTGCAGGTAATTTAAAAACAAACGGAGTTGTTTTTGCTTTTCTTATTATGCTTAATATTTTTCAGACAGTATTGTATTATTTTGCATACAGGGATTCTATTCAAATGGAAGATATGAGAAGAGAAGAAATCAAAATTAAGTACGAAGAAAAAAAAGAAGAAAGAGAATATCACCCGGAAAATAATTTTGATATCTACAGATCAGAACCGGAAAATATTATTGAGAATATAGAAGAAAATAAAAAAATCTCACTGGTTAAAAAAGAAAGAATAGCGATGGACGAAATACGTATTCCGGAAAATATTATTCCGGATAGTATTCATCAGAAGCCTGATTTAATGGATAAGGCGGATATTTAAAGAAATACATAATTCAGGCAAGCTATTATTTTAATAAAAAAGCACCTGATTATAGAAATGACAAAAAGAAGGAAGTAACAGTTATGAGTATGGAATCTGATAACAGGGATATGGTTGAAAAGATAAATAAGTGGTTTAAATTGGTGAGCAAATTTCAGATAATATTTATTATTAGTTCATTTATATTTTTTTTCCCGATAGCTATTGTTGGATTTATATTATATATGGTAATGAATAGAAAAACACAATTGGCTGTAAAAGTTGCAATAGCAGGTCATGCGTTAATTACGGTCGGATCTATAATATTCTTTATTGCTTATAAGTTGACACAGACTGCAGCTGATGCAGCCTATTTGTCAAGGCACGAGGATAAATTCAGAATTATCGATGGAGCAGGACTTATTACTCTTATTATTAATCTGTTTATCACTGCTTTATGTATACGTGCTTACTCTTATGCAAGAGAGAATGACTTTTTAAAAGAACTTGATGGATACCCATATTTTTTTGAAAAGGAACATAACAGTCAGAAAAGTAGTGAAAAAAATATATTGCAGACAAAAACAGTTTATCTTGAAATTAAGAGTTTTGGAAACAATGATTTCTGGAGATATTGTGTTAATGCGATCAAACAAACAATGTACTGTCTTTTCGATGGAAAAATAAATGACGTTATAGGATATTCCAAATTAATGACAGTGTTTATTATTTTTATTAATTTTGCAGTAAGTATGATTTTTTCAAATAAGGTGGCAGGTCTGAATGCATTTATTGAATTAGGGTTTTTATTGATTGTACTTGTTAAACCTGTTAGAAAAAGAGTCGCTATAGGGTTTCGGATCCATACAATCTGGTTGATGATACTGATTTGTAATACCGATATGGGAAGATTCAGCATTGTTTTATTGATAATGAATATTATTCAGATATTTATGGATCTTTCTGTATATAAAAAATGCTCCAGTATTGAAGCATCTCAAAGGCAAACATTTAAGGAGAATTTTATTAAGAATAATCCTGAGAATGATATTGAATATGTTGATTGTAATGGAGTTTACAAAAAGAAGCTGCATGTGGAGCTTAAGAAAAAAAGCGATTTATGTAAGGATAATGATAAAAAAGCATAGCTTAAAAAACATAAAACGACATACCTTCGGAATAGTATTTTCCTTGAGGGTATGTCGTTTTTTAATAAGGGTATGTTTAAATTATATATTTTATAGTCATTACAAAAATTTAAGTATATCCTCAGGCTTGTCTGCAATATTGGCAGCTCCTGCGTCGATAAGCTCCTGCCTTGTTCTGAAGCCCCATGTGCAGCCTATAGATGCAATGCCTGCATTTTTGGCAGTCAGAATATCTACATTTGAATCACCGGCCATTATTGCCTCATTGCGTGACACACCAAGGTTTTTTAAAATTTCAAAAATAATATCAGGTGCCGGTTTTGTATCTCTGAGCGGAGATTTTCCCATAATAACTGAAAAAACATTTTCCCCGAATATTTTTTTAACAATATGTTTTGAAAATTCATCTGGCTTGTTTGAGGCAACGGCAATAATTATATTCTGCTGCTTTAATTTATTCAGAAGTTCCATAATTCCTTGATATGGCTTTGTTTTATCCATACAGTGAGCGTTATAATAATCTGAGAACATTGTATGAAGACGATTTACCTCTGAAGAATCATCTGTAATGTCTGCCAGTGCACGTTCACATAATTTAATCGTTCCGTCTCCTACAAATGTTTTGAAAGCCTCAACAGGGTGAGACTTTATTCCCATTATTCCGAGTCCGTAGTTTGTGGCGTCTGCAAGATCCTCAAGTGAATTTACAAGTGTTCCGTCAAGATCAAATATTATAGCTCTGTACATTTTTTTACTCCTTTTAATTCATGCAAAAAATACCTGCTCTGCAAATATTTTTATTCCTATAATTATCAGAATTATTCCTCCTGCAATTTTTGCTCTGCGGCTGAATATATCTGCAAATTTTCGTCCGAAAACAATACTTATAATACATAGAACAAATGTTATAGCTGCAATTATCATTGAACATCCTATAATGTCAGCATCCAGTGCGCAAAGGCTTACTCCTGCAGCCAGTGCGTCTATGCTTGTAGCAATTGACTGAACAAGAAGAGTTGTAAAAGAAATTTTTATAATACATATTTCAGTATTTTTATTTTCCTTAGTAGCGTCAATAATTGTCTTTGTTCCAAGAAAACCAAGAACAGCAAGAATGAAAAAATGGTCATATTTCTCTATATATGATGTAAATGTGCTTCCTAGTATGTAACCAAAAAATGTCATCATTCCCTGGAAAAATCCGAAAAATACAGCCGTTATCAGTGCTATTGACGGAGTAAGTTTTTTTACACATAATCCGTTTGTCACTGATACGGCACATGCATCCATAGATAAGCCGGATGCAATAAAAATTATTTCAGTCAATCCCACAAGGCATTACCTCCGAAAATATTTTATTATTTCAAAGTCCTTGATATTGTTGCTATGAGTTTGTTTTAAGCAGAAGAAAACATGGAATTTTCAGGCTATGTGATGCATCTTTGTGGATATTGCACCGTATAGAATTAAATTCTTTTTGCAAGTAATTCAGAATATTTTTCTCTGAATTCGTCGAACTGATTATTTTCAATTGCATCCCTTATTTTTTCTGCAAGTGTATTGTAGAAATAAAGGTTATGCATTACCGCAAGTCTTCCTGCTAGCATTTCCTGTGCTTTGAAAAGGTGGCGTATATATGCACGGGAAAAGTTTCTGCAGGTAGGACAGTCGCATTGCTCGTCAATAGGTTTCGGATCTGTCCCATAGCATTGATTTGTAAGATGCATTATACCGCTCCATGTAAATACTGTTGCATGTCTTGCATTTCTGCTAGGCATTACACAGTCAAACATGTCAACGCCTCTTGCAACGGCCTCAATAATATTTGACGGAGTTCCGACGCCCATAAGATAACGTGGTTTGTCTTCCGGCATGTGAGGTTCAACAGCGTCAATTATCCTGTACATTTCCTCAGTGCTTTCTCCGACTGCAAGACCTCCTATTGCATAACCGTCAAGGTCAAGACGTGTTATATCCTGCATATGCTTTACACGAAGGTCTGCAAATGTACAGCCCTGATTTATTCCGAAAAGCAACTGATTTTTGTTTATAGTATCATGCAGACTGTTAAGACGTGCCATTTCTTCTTTACATCTGATAAGCCATCTTGTTGTACGTTCACATGAAGCCTCAGAATATTCGTGTGTTGCAGGATTTTCAACACACTCGTCAAATGCCATAGCAATAGTTGAGGCGAGATGTGACTGAATCTGCATGCTTTCTTCCGGTCCCATAAATATTTTGCGTCCGTCAATATGGGAGTTGAAGTAAACACCTTCTTCTTTTATTTTACGCAGCTTTGCAAGAGAAAATACCTGAAATCCGCCACTGTCGGTAAGAATAGGTTTGTCCCAGTTCATAAACTTATGAAGTCCGCCTATTTCCTTGATTATAAGATCACCCGGTCTTAAATGAAGGTGATAGGTGTTGCAAAGTTCTACCTGGCATTTAAGGCTTTGTGATAAATCCAATGAAGAAATACCGCCTTTTATTGCAGCCGCAGTGCCGACATTCATAAAGCACGGCGTCTGGAATGTACCATGTACCGTTTCAAATTGTCCGCGTCTTGCTTTGTTTTCTTTACAAATTAATTTAAACATTTATTATTTCCTTTCAGATAAGGGAATTTTTCAGTCATAAGCTATTACTTTACTGTTTTGCAGGAGTTTCGACTCTGCGGAGTCGACCGGGCTTTCCGATCACCCTGGACCTTCGGTCACAGATTCGTTTTATTTGGATATATCTGAATAGTAACAATTTATCTTTTTAGAGACAGTGCAGATATTGACTAAGTTATAAAATAATCATTGCATCTCCGAAACTGAAAAATCTGTATTTTTCCTCTACGGCTTTTTTATATGCTGCCATTGTTTTGTCATATCCGTAAAATGCCGATACAAGCATAATAAGCGTACTTTCCGGAAGATGAAAATTTGTTATGAGTCCGTCAAGAACCTTGAATTTGTATCCCGGATAGATAAATATATCTGTATATCCGTCTGATTCCTTGATTTCACCACAGAATGTCGCAACACTTTCAAGCGTTCTGCATGATGTTGTACCCACTGATATTACACGGCCGCCGGCAGCTTTTGTTTTATTTATAAGCTCTGCAGTTTCAGCCGGAAGATGATAGTGTTCACTGTGCATTTTATGTTCAAATACATTTTCAACCTTAACAGGTCTGAATGTTCCTAATCCTACGTGAAGAGTAACATATGCAATATTTACGCCCATATTTTTAATTTCTTCAAGCATTTCTTTTGTAAAATGAAGACCTGCAGTTGGTGCAGCGGAAGAACCGAGCTCTTTTGAATAAACAGTCTGATAACGTTCCTTGTCTTCAAGCTTTTTGGTAATATACGGCGGGAGAGGCATCTGTCCTGTTTCCTCAAGTGCTGTAAAGAAGTTTCCTTCACAATCAAACTTTACTATTCTGTTTCCGTCTTCCTTTACCTCAACGACTTTTGCTTTCAGACGGCCATAGCCAAATGTAAATTCAGCACCTTCTTTTGCTTTTTTTCCAGGACGGCAGATAATTTCCCAAAGCTTATCACCCTTCTGCTCAAGCAGCAGAAATTCGATAGCGGCACCGGTACCATCTTTCTGACCGTATAGTCGTGCAGGCAGTACTCTTGAATCATTGAGAACAAGAAGATCTCCCTTTTTAAGGCTAGAGCAGAGATCGTAAAAATGTTTATGTTTAATTTCATCAGAATCCTTTGACAGAACCATAAGCCTTGAATGGTTTCTAGGCTCAATAGGTGTCTGTGCAATAAGCTCTTCAGGCAAATCATAATAAAAATCAGAAGTGTTCATTAAAAGCTCCGTTTCCCGCAGATAAATACATCAACACATAACAACAGAGTCATATCTCTGCGACGAAATGACTCTGCTAAGCAATATTAATATTATCATAATTTATGAAGAAATGCAATAGTGTAGTGGGAAATGAATGTGGGATGGGGGGATTATCCAGTTGTACAGGAAAATTAAGCGTATGCGTAAGCAAAGATCCAATGTAGCCCCAAGCATTGAAAAAATCAGTTACATATAAATATGGACATTTTAAATTATTAAAATGTCCTGAAAATAATTCTATTAATATATAAAGGATTTATTTAATTAGTTTTTGCATTACATACTTAAACCAGCCAGTAGAAAAGAGATTTCTAAATTAAAAATCCGATAAAATAAAATGAAAAATATAGCATTTGAATGATTCAAATGTTATAATGAGATTACAGCCAATTACTAATTAATGAGATAAATACTATGTCAAAAAATACAGCATAAATTGCAGAAGAAAATAAGCAGATCTCAGAGAGAATTATATTATTCAAGTTGAAATCAGCGGGATATGACGTAATTTCAGTGCTAAAATAACGGGGGTAAATGTTGTGGATATTATGCGCTATTATAGAAAAAAACGAATAAAGTTTATAATAAAAATAATTATCTTAGTAGTAGTTCTGGTTTTTCCTATTACATATTGTTTTTATACTAATATCCCTGAAAATTATAAGTGGAATTTACTTTATAATTGTTATGGAATAGGGCAAATAGACGATTATGTAAGCTACAATATGCTGAGTGATCAATTAAAGAGATATATTAAAAAGGATGATCTTAATTTTTCAACTGTTGAAGATATAGTGGAAACATCAAAAAAACTTGAGTCAATAGATTATGAATATAGATCCAACAGCAAATATGTGGTTTCATCAGCGTCATCCAAACAGAATCCTCTTGATCAGATATTCGAAATAGATGGGGTTGAATATGCCATAAATCATGAAATTATTTTTGCTCCCAGATTGTTTTCCTTAAAGCCTGAGGTAGTTGATTGGAATGTTACTGTACATGAATGCCGGATTGAGCAGAAATAATTAATGCTTAAAGTAAATTATTGCAGTACCTATAAATAATATATAGTTTAGTCATAAAAATTTACTACACTTATTCATTCAGTATTTCAATTGCTTTTTTATATTTTTCTACGCGTAAAATATCTTTTTGTGTAACGTTCGGGAGTCTTGATAAATCAGAGTTATGCGTAAGGTCTGCTATTTTTACAGCACGTGCAATTGGATTATCTTTAATTTTCAAGACGTACTCAAAGTAGTCTGTATTTTTATCATGTGTCAGTAATTTTAAAGCTTCAATAATATCATCTGAAAATCCCATTGCAGAAATGTCCTCTGCAGTAAAGGATGAGTCTTCAATAACATCGTGAAGTAGAGCAACTATTGTTGTTTCTTCTGTTTTCATCTGTTCGGCAACATGGACAGGGTGAAGGATGTATGGGAAACCGGCTTTGTCGGTCTGGTCCTTATGGGCACGGTATGCTGTTTCTGCTGCAAGTCTTGTCATTTTTGTATATATCATTTTTATCGTCTCTTTCTATTAAGGAAATTGTTATATGTTTTTAATTAGTTTTATTATATTCAAATTTATAGTATAAGTCAATGATTCATTTTATTACTTTTTAGTTTTACAGGGATTTCGACTCTGCGGAGTCGACCGGGCTTTCCGATCGCCCTGGACCCGTAATTTTATTTAGTGATACAACTATCGTTTAAACTTCCTAAAAACTTATAATAAATAGTAATTCTTTGAGTATATCCGTTATCGTCTTTAACCTTATCTCCAATAACAATCTTATCAATCAGACGATTAAGGAGTTCCTTATCAAGAACCTTTACATCAGTGTATTGCTTTATAGTTTCAACAAAACTTGAAACATTTACTTTCATTTCAGTTTGCTGATTTAAATGCTCTTTCAATTCATCTAAACGGGTACTCAGTTTCTGCTGTTCATCTTCACATTTACTGGACATTTCCTTGAACCTCTTATCAGAAATAAAACCATCAAGTCTATCTTCATAAAGCCTGTCGAACTTATTATCTAAGGATTTAATTCTGATTTCCAATGCTGAAATTTCTTCTAAAACACGTTCTTTCTGATGATTATCCGTACTGCCAAGCTTTTTCAGGACTCTCTTAATAAAATCATCTTCGTTAAGCTTTACTACTTTTAGCTTTTTCTGAATATCAGCAAGCACAATATCATATAAATCATCTTTTAATATGTAGTGAATTGAACAGGCTTCCTTACCTTTACGCTTATAAGTGTTGCAGCTATAATAATTCTTGCGACTGCTTGTATTGGCAACTCCTAAAGCACATCCACAAGTGTCGCACTTTAAAATTCCAGCAAAAATATTCACATTACCTGTTTTGCTTGTGCGTTTTCGACTGTCAAGCCTTTTGTGAGCATCATTCCACAATTGCTGGGATATAATTGGCTCATGAGTATTCTCAACCATTATCCATTTACTCTCAGGCTGTAAAATAACTCTTTTGCTTTTGAATGATATTTTACGTTTCTTTCCGTTTATTGTGTGACCGAGATAAACCTGATTTTCGAGCATTTTTCGAACTGTTGCAAGATTCCAGTCATAAGGGTCCTTGCTATAATTCTTACCATTTAGTTCAGCTTGATAAGCTGTGGGGGTAAGAACTTTTTTCTTGCTTAGAACACGAGCGATCTTATTATAACCATACCCGTGATATGCCACCATCTCGAAAATCCATTTTATAGTCGGTGCAGTTGCGTTATCAATTTCAAGAACGTGTTTATCATCAACAGATTTTTTATAACCATAAGGTGCTGTTGAACCGATAAATTCACCTCTTAAAGCTTTTGTTTTAAACGCTTGACGTGTTTTTCTTGAACAGTCGGCAGGGTAGTATTGATTGAAAATATTCTTCATCGGAAGCATTAAATCAAGGTCAAGATTTTCCCTTTCAGTATCTACATCATCACCAACGGCAATAAATCTAATACCGTTTTCAGGAAATGTTTCTTCAATCAGCCTGCCTGTTTCAATATAATTTCTGCCAAGCCTTGATAAATCCTTGACAACAACCATATTTACAGCACCATTGTTCAAGTCTGACATCATTCGCTTAAAATTAGGGCGTTCAAAGTTTGTTCCTGTAAAACCATCATCACAATAAAAGTCAAACACATTAAAGTCATTAGATTTGCAATAATCCTCTAAAATCTTTTTCTGTGTTTCAATAGAAACGCTTGTACCATCCTGAACATAATCTCGTGAAAGTCGGCAGTAACAAGCTGCTGTATATTTGCTATGCTCATAAATCATCATAATTCCTTTCTGAGCAAAGCGGTTGACTTTAATTATTATAACATAAAATCGACTTAAAATCAACCCTTTGCCAAATTAATCAAGCTGCAATTTCCATTGTTGCAGTTATATTACTTTCACGGATTTTTCCTGAAATGTAATTTGAATATATATCAAAAATATCTTCATCACCAAAGATTTCATCAATTATATATTCGACGTTGCCTTTAACTATTCTGTTTTTCTGTACCGTATCTATGGCGGTATTTGTAAATAATTCATTTCTTCTCAATTTGATCCTCCTAAAAATTTGTTGTCTATTAACTGCCTAAGTTTAACTTAGGCACTGAATAATGTTCAGCACCTACTATGGTATCAATAATAATTCCTCCACTCTATTTATTGTATATAGTGGACAACCTTAAGTAGTTTATTATGTACCTGATACAAAGATTGTTTGTATCAGATTTCACCTTGATTTTTTCTTCACAGTATTTTGCTCCTGCCTTTTCTTCTCCTCCATCAAACGAGAAATATAATCCCCCTTTGAGATTTCGTGATAAGTCTTAGCGATATCAGTATAAACATCATACAACTTTTTACAGTTCTCAAAATTACTATTGAGGGCTGATATTTTTTGCTTAGTATCCGACTGCAACTGTTTCAAGCGTTCAAAATCCCCACCGCTGTTGATACCGTTTTTCTGCATGGTCTGTCTGCAAATATTTAACCGCAGCTTTTCAGATATAGAAAGTGATGACTTCTCTAAAAGCTCATAAAAATTATCAGCTGATTCAACAAGACTATTAAGCCTATCTTGTTCTGATAAAAGATTATGGTGCAGTTCCACTGGGACCGCTACGGCCAGAAGGACGAGC
>OBID01000536.1_pt1 | contig 15471 bp, 9 predicted proteins | sample 1519781 | NCBI WGS metagenome assembly OBID01 (sample SAMEA3991478, study PRJEB22521) | metagenome | biome: anthropogenic terrestrial biome; feature: sewage plant; material: sludge | place: Sweden | collected 2012-09-26 | reverse complement strand
ACGGCCAGGCGCACGCTGGCTGGGCGGCCATAGTCGAACAGCTCGTTGAGCACGGCGCGGATGGTGCGGCCGGTGTAGAGCACGTCGTCGAGCACCAGCACATCGGCGCCGTTCACATCAAACGGCAGCGAGGTCTGCGCCCCGGCCGACAGGCCACGCTGGGCAAAGTCATCGCGGTGCATCACTGACGAGAGCACGCCGGCAGGCCCTTCGAGGCCCAGGTCCTTTTGCAGGCGCTCGGCCAACCAGGCGCCACCCGAGGCAATGCCCGCCAGATGTGTGGTGGGGGTGAGCATGCTGCGCACGCCGCGCAGCAGTTCACGGTACAGCGCCTCGGCATCGAGGGCTAGAGCCCCCACGCTTGCCACTGCGTGTGCTGCGCTGCCCCCCGAGGGCGCTGATTTTCCTTGGGGCGGCCCGGCGGAAAATCCTTCGACTGCCGCTGGATGGGAGGGGTTGCTCATGGAAGATTCCTCAAAAACTGTTCCAGGATGATGCAGGCCGAAGCGGCGTCCGCATCCTTGGCACCGCCCGCGATGGCTTCAGTGGTGCTGTAGCGCTCGTCCACCTCGAACACTTGCAGGCCAAAGCGCCCGCGCAGCTGGCGGCCGAATTTGAGCGCTTTCTCGGTGTTCTCGTGGCTCGCGCCGTCGGGGTGGTAGGGCACGCCGATCACCAGGGCGTCGGGTTGCCATTCCTTGATGCGCTGTGCCACCTGCACAAAGCGGGCATCGCCCTCGGCCTTGATGGTGGCTTGCGGCGTGGCGCTGCGCAGCATGCGGTTGCCCGTGGCCACACCCGTGCGCTTGAGGCCAAAATCGAAAGCAAGAAAGGTCTGAAAATGCGCAGGAACGGCGGGCTGAACGGGCAAGCCGGTCATGCGTGCCCCGCTTCCGGCGAGATCATCCAGGCCTGCAGCCCCAAGAGGGCCAGCGCCTTGTCGTAGCGCTGGGGCACGGGAGTGTCAAAGATCACCGACAGGTCGGCACCCACGGTAAGCCAGGCGTTTTCGGCCAGCTCGGACTCCAGCTGACCCTCACCCCAGGACGAATACCCCAGCGTGATCAGCACCCTGCGCGGGCCCGCGCCGGTGGACAGGGCCTCCAGAACATCCTTGGAGGTGGTCATCTCCAAGCCGCCCGGAATCGTCATGGTGGAAGCATAGGCAGACTCGTCGGTCTCTGCGCGGTTCATCAACATGGGCTCGTGCAGCACAAAACCGCGCTCGGTCTGCACCGGGCCGCCCTGAAAGACGGGCTCAGAGCGGAGGTCTTCACGGCGCAAAGACAAATCCACCTTGTCGAAAAGCCCCTTGAGCGTGATGTCGGAGGGCTTGTTGATGATGAGGCCCAAGGCGCCACGCTCACTGTGCTCGCACAGGTAAACCACAGTGCGCGCAAAAGACTCATCTTCCAGACCGGGCATCGCGATCAGGAAATGGTGCGTCAGGTTGATGGGCGCAGAATCGGATGTCATTGGCTAATTTTAACGGTGAACATGGCGCCCTCCTCCGAGCCTTCCTACCCCACCGGACTCGTCTGGTTCCGCCGCGATCTGCGCGCCACCGATCATGCAGCCCTGTACCGGGCGCTCACCCAATGCCAGCAGGTGCATTGCGTCTTTGTTTTTGACCATGAAATTTTGAACCCGCTGGCGCGGACCGACAAGCGCGTGGAGTTCATCCGGGAGTCGTTGCAAGAGCTTGATGGGGTGCTGCGAACGCTGTCTGCCCACCCACGCGGCGGACTGATCGTGCTGCACGCGGTGGCCACAGAGGCGGTGCCCGCACTGGCACACAGCCTGGGTGCCCAGGCTGTTTTTGCCAACCACGACGACGAGCCCCAGGCCCTGGCGCGCGATAGCCTGGTGCGCACCCGGCTGGCCACTGCCGGAAGGGCCTTTCACACCTTCAAGGACCACACCATTCTGGAGCGCAGCGAGGTGCTGACGCAGACCGGCAACCCCTACAGCGTGTTCACGCCCTACAAGAACGCCTGGCTCAAGAAGGTGGATGCCTTTCAGCTCAAAGGCTACGCGGTGGAGCGCCACGCGCACCGCCTGGCGCCCCGCCCGCTGGATCACTGCCAACCTGCCCCCACGCTGGCGTCGCTGGGGTTCGAGGCCACCACCCTGTCACAACCCAGGCTGCCCACTGGCGCCAGTGGTGCACAGCAGTTGTTCGACGACTTTCTGGGCCGGATCGAACGGTACGACGACACGCGCAACTTTCCGGCGGTCAAGGGCCCCAGCTATCTGAGCGTGCACCTGCGTTTTGGCACCATCTCGCCACGCCTGCTGGCGCGCACAGCGCATCGGCTGATGCTGGACGGCAACCCGGGTGCCACCACCTGGCTCAGCGAACTGATCTGGCGGGATTTTTACTTTCAGATCCTGCACCACCATCCCCATGTGGTGGACCGCAGCTTCAAGCCGGCGTATGACGCCATTCAGTGGGAATCAGGCCCCGAAGCCGACGCCTTGTTTGCCGCCTGGTGCGAGGGCCGTACGGGCTACCCGCTGGTGGATGCCGCCATGGCGCAGATCAACCAGACGGGCTACATGCACAACCGGCTGCGCATGGTGGTGGCCAGCTTTCTTGTGAAGGATCTGGGCATCGACTGGCGCCGGGGCGAGGCCTACTTTGCCACACACCTCAATGATTTTGATCTGGCCGCCAACAACGGCGGCTGGCAGTGGGCCAGCTCCAGCGGGTGCGACGCCCAGCCCTACTTTCGCATCTTCAACCCGGTCAGCCAGAGCGAAAAGTTTGACGCGAAGGGCAAGTTCATTCGGCGCTACCTGCCGCAACTGGCCGGGCTGTCTTCTGCAGCGCTGCATGCCCCTTGGCGGGCCCGCCCCCTGGAACTGCAAGAGGCCGGGGTGGCGCTAGGTCAAACGTACCCGCATCCCGTGGTAGACCATGACAGTGCCAGACTGCGCACGCTGCAGCGCTATGCCGTGGTCAAGGCCGGGTGATCGTGGATCGTGCCTGGGCCGTTGAGACGGCGGGACGTTCACGCTGCGGGTGGTGCGTCCTCGGCAGTCTGGTCGCTCATGCGCATTCCATCCACCCCCAGGGGCGCACCCGAGGCCAGGCGCAGGCGCAACGATACATCGGTGCGGTTGTCGGCATTGGCCACAGCTTCGGCTGGCGAGATGACACCGCGCTCATACAGCTCAAACAGCGATTGATCGAAGGTGCACATGCCCTGCTCACCACTGCGCGCAATGGCCGTCTTGATCTCGTCGATCTGGCCCTTCTGAATCAGCTCCGACACGTAGGGGGTGAGCAGCATCACCTCCATCGCTGGCACCACCGATCCGTGCACGTTTTTGACCAGCCGCTGGGCCACCACGGCCTGCAGATTCAATGACAGGTCCATCAACAGCTGGCGATGGGCCTGCTCGGGGAAAAAATTCACAATCCGCTGCACCGCCTGGTTGGCATTGTTGGCGTGCAAAGTGGACACGCACAGATGCCCGGATTCGGCGTAATGCAGCGCATGCTGCATGGAGGCCCGGTCGCGTATCTCGCCAATCATGATCACGTTCGGCGCCTCCCGCATCGCACGCCGCAAGGCCTCGTCATACGACGCGGTATCGAGCCCCACCTCGCGCTGTGTCACCAACGATTTCTTGTGGGTGTGCAGGTACTCGATGGGGTCTTCCACGGTGAGAATATGCCCCGCCGTGTTCTCGTTGCGATAGTCCAGCATCGCGGCCAGTGTGGTGGTCTTGCCCGACCCGGCAGAACCGACGGTAAGCACCAGCCCACCTTTCAGGAAGGCGAGCTGTTTGAGCACCGGCGGCAAGCCCAGTTCGTCAAGGCTAGGAATCTTGGCCGTGACATGGCGGACGACCACCCCCACATTGCCGCGCTGCAGGTGCACATTGACACGGTAGCGCGACAGATCCTGCGACTGGAACGAAAAATCGCATTCCTTCGAGGCTTCAAACTCATCGATCTGCGCCTTGCGCATGATCGAATACACCATCGTCCGGACGTCCTCGGCAGTCACCGACCCCTTGGTGATTGGCAGGAAGGCCCCCTGGCGCTTGAGCGTGGGCGGTGCACCCGCCAGAAGAAAAAGGTCCGAAGCGCCTTCGCGCACCATCAGCGCAAGGCAAGACAGCAGGCGGCCATCTGCCGCAGGTGTTTGCGAATCCATGAGGCCTCCTGATCATGCAGGCATCTTACCGGCAGTGCCGGCAAGAATGCCCGGGCTGACCGGCCCTTGCGGGCCAGCCCACCGGAATCATGCCTCTGCGGTTGCCTCCAGCCGGGCGTAATGCTGGATGAGACTGAGCAACTCTTCATCCGAGTAAGGTTTGCCCAGGTAATGGTTCACACCGAGCTCCATCGCATGCTCGCGGTGCTTTTCTGCAATGCGAGAGGTAATCATGATGATGGGCAGGCCCCGCAGCGCACCGTCTGCGCGAATGTTGCGCGCCAGGTCAAAGCCGTCCATGCGCGGCATTTCAATATCGGACAGCACGACCGTTGGGCGCTCTTCCTGCAAGCGCTCGAGTGCCTGCAGCCCATCGGCAGCGAGGGCCACCCGGTAACCCTCACGCTGCAGCAACCGCTGCGTGACACGGCGTACCGTAATCGAATCATCCACCACCAGAACCAAAGGCACCTGCGTGGGCCCTGCAAGCATCGACGTCGCAGGCTTGCCGGTGCCAGCACCTTCGGTTTCCAGCGTGACGGGCAAGCCGGCGCTGGCCGCACGTACCTGATCGCCATACACCGTGGACAAGGCCACCGGGTTGTAAATCAACACCACGGCCCCAGAGGCAAGCACCGACATCCCGGCCAAGCCCGGCAGGCGTGACAGCTGAGGCCCCAGGTTCTTCACCACGACTTCTTGATTGCCCAGCACTTCATCCACGTGCATGGCGATGCGTTGCGACGCACTGCGGAAAATCACCACGGGCCGGGTCTTGCCTGCGGCTTCATTGCTGCGCGTCGAAGCTTGCAGCAAAGCGCCCACCCAGAAGAAAGGCAATTGCTCGAAGCCGTCATCAAAGAAGCCCGTGCGATACGCTTCTTCGAGATCGGCCGCCGAGGTGCGACGCACAATTTCGACCACGTTGGCAGGCACGCCAATCGACATGTCTCCAGCGCGCAGCATCACCACCTGCGTCACGGCAGTGGTCAACGGCAGCACCATGCGGAAGGCGGCACCCTTGCCCGATTCGGTGAAGGTTTCAATTCGACCGCCCAATGCATTGACCTCGGAACGCACCACGTCCATGCCAATGCCGCGACCGGCAAGCCCCGTCAGTTCGGAGGCTGTGGAAAAGCCCGGCGTGAAGATCAGGTTGGCGGCATCGGCATCGCTGATTTCTTCGCCCGCCTGCACAATGCCCTGCGCCAGAGCCTTTTCCCGGATACGCTGAAGGTCCAGACCGGCACCATCATCCCGGAATTCCACCGACACGTCGTTGCCTTCATGGCGCAGATCCACGGTGATGGTGCCAGACGCTGGCTTTCCTGCGGCGACCCGCGCGTCGGGCGCCTCGATGCCGTGCGCCACGCAGTTGCGCAGCAAATGCTCGAAAGCGGGCGTCATGCGATCGAGCACGCCACGGTCCATTTCAATGGAGCCGCCGGTAATGTCCAGCTTGATCTGCTTGCCGGTTTCCTTGGAAGCCTGGCGCACCACCGCATACAAACGCTCGGAAATGCCTTCAAATTCCACCATGCGGGTGCGCAGCAGATCACGCTGCAGCTCACGCGCCTGGCGGCCCTGCGCAATCAGATCGTCTTCGGCCCCTTCCATAGCGCGCTGCAGGTTGCGCTGCACGGTAGCCACGTCGTTGACAGACTCGGCCATCATGCGCGTCAGCTCCTGCACCCGCGTGAAACGGTCAAACTCGAGCGGATCGAACCCGGCAGCAGAGTCTTTGGAAAGCGCCAGACGTGACTGCATCTGCGACTCGGACTGCATTTCGATGTCGCGCAGCTGCTGGCGCAACCGATCCAGGTTGCCGGACAGGTCGGACAGAGAATTGCGGAACTGCCCCAGACGAACGTCGAGGCGCGAACGGCTGATCATGACCTCGCCCGCCTGGTTCACCAGACGGTCCAGCAACTGCGCACGCACGCGCACCGACTGGTTCGCGGCCACACGCACAGGCGCCAGCTGCGAAGCCCCGGGAAGCCGAACCGTTGGTGCGGATGCAGGCACCGCCGGCGCAGTTGCTGCGCCCGACACTTTGGTAGCGTCGGCCAGATCGCCTGGTGCCGCAGGGACTGCAGCCACGGCATCGGCAGGTTCTTGCCCGCCAACAACGCGGAGGAACTCAAAATTCGCCTGCAGACCATCGAAACTCGCAAGCAACGGCTCGATCTGGTCCGCGGTGACGGTTTCCATGTCGAGCTGCTCGATTGCAGACTCCAGCCGGTGGGACATTTCCCCGAGGCGCATGGCGCCTGCAAGGCGCGAACTGCCCTTGAGTGTGTGGAGGGCACGCAGCACTTCGTTGCGTGCACCGAGGTTGTCCGGACGGGATGCCCATTGCCGCAACGCACCGCCCAGCTGGGGCAGCAACTCAGCGGCTTCTTCTTCAAAGATGGGGAACAGATCAGGGTCGATGACATCGATGGCGTCAATGTCATCATCGACATCTGAACCTGCGGATACTGCGTGTGCTATCGCATCGTCGATGTTCTGGTCACGGTCACTCCCAACAATAGACAAGGCCGGCGCGACATAGCCTGCAGCCACCACTTCGGCCGCTTGCACAGTGGGTGCCTCGGCTGGTACGGGCTCAGGCTCAATTTCAGCGGTCTGATCAGCTTCAGGGGTCCCGGCGAAATCGCCGAACTCATCGAAGTCGTCCTCAGGAGGCGACAGGGTGTTGACCACCTCGGTCTCCAGGATTTCACGCAGTTGCTGCAGCACTTCCGCGCTCGGCTCCTTCAGGAACCCGGCAGCAAACTGGTGCAAGAGACGACGAATGTCATCTGCCGACGCCATGAATACTTCGGCCTGCTCTGCCGTGCCGCCCGACTGCAGTTGAACATGCTGCAGAGCATGCTCAAGCACCCGCGCCAGCTCTGACAGTGCGGTGAATCCCACGGTGGCCGAACTGCCTGCCAGCGAATGCGCCAGGGCAACAGCGATGTCCGGCAAAGGCTCGTGCAATTCCAGCGCCCACTCCTGCAAACACGTCACCAAGCGCCGCGACCATTCGTCGGCCTCGTTGAGGTACACGTTGTAGAGTGGAATACCGATCCGCAAGCTTTCAATGACCTTGACCGCTTCATCAGACGGAGCTTCTTCTTCGGGCACAAAAGCTTCAGCCGCGACCGGTTCCAGGATCTCTGGCGAATTTGCCGCCGCCAGATCGGAGAAGTCTGGTGCCTGGGCAATCTCAGGCAAAAATTCAGGCTCACCAGCCGCCATCAATGGAAGATCATCCGGTTGATCCTGCATTGCACCAATCGCCGCTGCTTCGGTGCGGTCGACATCCATGGCAACGGAAGACGCAGGCTCCAGATCTGGCAACTCCAGGTCCAGAGGCAACAACTGGCTTACCGTTGCCGGTGTTGCTTGCGCCTCGTTCAGAGCCTCGGAGAACACGGAGAAATCGATATCCTCGGTCACCGTCGCTGCCGACGCGACCGCGTCTGGCGCTACCGCGGCGAATTCCGGCGTCATCTCGGTTTCAGCAAAATCCGCCATCAATGCCGCAAACTCATCGACTGCGCCCGCATCCCCGGCTTTTTCAGAAGACAACGCATCCAGCGATGGCTCGACGGCCTGCAAGCCAGTGTCGGGCGCATCTGCTGCGCGTGGCGCGGCCTCCAGCGGCATCTCCGGCTCCACCACATCGGGTGCAACGGATGCCACTGCAGCCCCAGGCACCACGAGCGGCAGCAAGCTGCCGTCAAGGCGCATAGCATCAGCAGATTTGCAGAATGCCTCCGGCGACCAGGCCGATGCAGCCCCTGCAGCAATGTCATCAGCCCAACGGTCAAATGCCTGCAAACAATCGGAAGACAACTGCAGCAAAGTGGGCTGCATGGGTTTTTGCTCAGCCAGCCAAGCGTTCAGCACCTGCTCCATCGACCAGGCTGCCTCACCAAAATCATTGAGCCCCACCATGCGTGAGCTGCCCTTGAGCGTATGGAACGCACGACGCAAAGTGGTTTGCTCGCTCAGATTGGCGGGCTCTTCAACCAGCACGTTGATGGCAGCCAGACCAGTGGCCACGACTTCGCGGGCTTCTTCCAGAAACACATCCAGCAACTCATCGTCCACCTCCGGCTGCGAAGCGGGAACGGCAGAGGGCACCACGACAGGTGGCAGGTCAGACGCTACCGGCAACGGCTCCTGCGGTGTTTGCAGGTCAAAGAAAATATCGGATGCCAACTCGTCCGATGCAGCAGCAGGGCTGGCGTCCGCCGGCGTTGCCGTAACGGCCGGTGCCGACGCGGGCACCTCCTGCGCAGGGAAGCGCGGCACAACATCGGGCAGCGGCGGAGCGACGCGCTCCTCCAATTTCTCCGGTGCTTCTGCCACATCATCTGTGGCACGCGCGCGGGCTTTGCCCACCAGAATGCGCAGCTCACCCAGTTCTTCATCGTAGACAAAGAGCTTGCGCGCCATCGTGCGCTGGTAGCTCAACATGTCGATCAGGAACCCGAGCGCACCCAGACTGTTACCCAGTTTCTCGAATGAGGGCTGGCGCTCTTCTTCTGGAATTTCATTGATGAGCAGCCGCTCGACGGTGTCGCGCATGCGCACCACCGCCAGCGACGCCTGGTCCAGGCCCAGTACGGACAGCACGCCACGCATCTGTGCCAAGTGGCCCGGCACTGCCGCGAGCACCGCCGTGTCTTGCGGATTGCGGAAAAACTGGTCTAGTGATTTCTCTGCCTCGCCCAGGGTGGAGCGCAACTCGTCCACCACACTGCCCATGGTCTGGTTGTCGCTGACACGCCGGTACAGCTCTTCCATCCACAGCTCAAGGGGTTCTGGCTCTGCGCCTGCACCCACGGCATCCAGTCGCTCCGCGAGACGTTCTGCACGCACCTCCATCTGGTCGTCGGCAGCATCCAGTTCCTCAAAAGCCGCCTGAAGGTAAAGCACCGAGGTCGCCACCTCCATCGCCAGCGCTGCGGACGGAGGCTCTCCTGATCGCGTCGTTGCCTCAACAGCACGGGTCAGGCCCGCAGCGAGACTCTCGCTTCCCGGATGCAGTTTGCGCAATGAGTCGCAAACCAGGCTGAACTGATCAGCCGCAGGCTTAAGCTTGTTGCGATCACCACCGGCGAGCGCCGACCAGGTTTCCGTGGCAGACGCAATGCGCTTGCGGGCCTGCGCCAGCAAGGCAGGATCAAACCGTCCGAAACGCGCGGTTTCATAGTCGACCGGTTTGAACCGCTCCAGGCCAAACGACTTTCGCACTGCTTGCAGCGCCGGAGCCTTGTCCTCTTCACCGTCCGCTGGCCTAGCCTGTGAACAGAAGAAAAGCAGATCCTGAACCAGGCGATCCGCAATCGCGGTGTCGCCTTTGGCCAGCGTGGCGTATTGCATCAGCACGCGGGACGCTACCCGCTTCACATAGACATCAGGGGCCAGCATGCCCTTGCCAAGGGCTTCGAAAAAGCCGGCACAAATCTTCCAGAAGGCACGCGCATGTCGGTCTGACTGGGCCGCAACAAAGCCCAGACAGGTTTCACGCATGCTGGTCGCAGCGCTCAGATCGCCCGATTTGACGATTTTTAGAACAGCGGAATCAAGGCGCGCCCGGGCTTCGGGGCCATAGGGCAGCGGAGCAACGGCTACAGAGTCTTCCGGCTCACGAAAGCGACGCTCAGCAGGCCACAGGTCTGCGGGGTGAGCACGCTCGCCACCCGCCAGTGCCTGGGCATCCCGGTACTGAGGGAACAGGGCTACTGCAGACGCGGCTTTGCCACCCAGTACGTTTTCAAGGTATTCAATGAGCGCGAAACTGGCACGCTCGATGACTGCCGCCGCTTCATCCGTGCATTGCTCAGGACGTTGCACAAATTTTTGAACAGCCGATTCCATGGCACGCAGGACCAGCGCTGGCGAACCCATGCCCACCATTTCAAGCGCCCCGCTCGCCTGGTGCAGCTGCTGCCGCGCAATGCGCAAAGCACCCGCATCCAGGGACGCTAAATCCGACTCACGTGCCAGTTCGGCGTCGCGCACAAAGCGGCGCATCGCCTTGACTGCGCCATCGAGAGATTTGCGCAGCTCGTCAAGCACCCACGCCAAAGGACCCAGGTCTTGATCGCCCGGGATTCCATCTGTGGCCGGTGCATTGTTGACATCAATAGATGACATGAATTCGTCCCCGGCTGAAATGAGCCGCTGGTTGATGACTGCTTGATGGCGGCGTTAGGCGATCTTGAAACGTGCCACCGATTGGCGCAGTTCTTCAGCCATGTGCGAAAGCTCACGCACCTGCTGTGCTGTCGTGCGTGTACCTTCACCCGTCTGCTCGGTCACCGCAAAAATGTGCTGGATGTTGTCGGCCACCTCGTTGGCCAGAACGGCTTCACGGGACGTCGAAGACGAAATCTGCTCAATCAGCTCGGCCAGGCGGCGCGACACGCGGTCGATCTCGGTCAGCGCAGTACCTGCACTGTCAGACAGTCGGGCTCCTTCAACCACACCCTGCGTGGAACGCTCCATAGCGGCCACAGCATCCTGGGTGTCAGTCTGAATGGCTTTCACCAGGGCCGAAATCTGCCGTGTGGCATCGGCAGATCGCTCAGCCAGCCGCTGCACTTCTTCCGCCACCACTGAGAAACCTCGACCTGCATCGCCCGCAGAAGCGGCCTGAATGGCTGCATTCAGGGCCAGCACGTTCGTCTGTTCGGTAATGTCGGAAATCAGCTCGGTGATTTCACCGATCTCCTGCGAAGATTCACCGAGGCGCTTGATCCGCTTGGATGTGTCCTGAATCTGGTCGCGAATCGAATTCATACCACCAATGGCGTTCTGCACGGCCTGCAAGCCCGAGTCAGCCGCCTGCAGCGACTGGCGAGCCACCGTGGCAGACTCTTGCGCCTGTGTGGACACTTCATTGATTCGGGTCGCCATGTCCAGAACGGACCGGCCGGTTTCACGAATTTCACGCAGCTGTTCAGTGGAAGCGGCAAGGAGTTCCGTCGACGTGCTGTCCACCTGGGCGGTCGTCTGCGCCACGCGGGTCGCCGTGTTCTGAACGCTTCCCACCAGCTGGCGCAATTCTTCCACCGTGTAGTTCACCGAGTCGGCAATGGCACCGGTGATGTCTTCCGTCACAGTGGCTTCCTGTGTCAGATCCCCTTCAGCCACCGATTGCAATTCGTTCATCAGACGCAAAATGGCTGCCTGATTGGCGTCGTTGACGCGCTTGGCTTCCTGCTCCTGGCGCTTTGCATCCTTTTGCTGCCCTTCAGCCGCTGCCTGACGACCCCGGCTGTCCAGCAGTTGCACGCGGGAAATTCCGATACCGCAAAGCAGAACGAACAGGCCAGCCAGTGCCAAGGCAGCAAATTGCCCTGCGCCCAGACCCGTTTGCGAAGAAAGCTTGTCCTGCAGGCCTTCCAGCTGGCGACGCAGTGGCTCGCTGTCGCTAATGATCGAGGACTGGGCTTCACGGGCAGAAACCAGCCCCTGCAAGTTGCCCAGAATGGCGCTGGCTTGCGTGCGGGTCTCTTCGTAGAGCTTGATCAGTGCTTCGAGCTGTTCGCGTGTCTGCGCATCCTTGGTGGCCGTCAGGCGCAGCTCAGGGCTGCCATCAAGCAGGCCCTGGGCAATTTCCTTGAAGGAGTTCAAGTCCTTACCCAGCAAAAACACGGCCTCGGGGCTCACGCCTTCCATGGTCTGGAGTTCGTTGGCCGATTTACCGATACGTTGGGTCAACATCACCAGCTGACCGGCAGCCGAAATTTCGGCGGCTGGCGCGTTCTGCTGCAGCTTGAGCGAAGACACGGTTTCAGCGATTTCCAGCAGATCAGACGACTGGCGGTTGATGGTGCGCAGCGCGTCACCTACCTGCATCAGGATTTTCTGCTGGCCCATGATCACGCCGGCGTTGCGTTCCGCGCTCTCCATGAGCGGGGTCGTACCCTCCAGGTCGGACTTGAACTGCTCACCGAGGGACTCGACGCCCAGTTCGCTGTCGCCGCTGTTGAGCGCACGCACATTGCGGGCCAGCACCCCTGAGCTCTCCACCACATCGGGAAAGGCCTGCGGGCTACCCACCAGCGCCTGTGAGACAGACTTGGCAAGCCGCTGCGACTGCATCAGCGACTGACCGGTAGCAGCCAGCTGCTGGGCGGAACGATCCGCCTGCCGAAGCACCCAGCCAGCAATCAGCGCCAGCAGCACCACGCCAATGGCCAGCAATGCGAGCAAATTCCGCTGGTGGCCAGCCGCCGTGTTGCTGCCCAGCAATGGCAAAGAAATAAGATCTTCGTCCGCGTCCGTGGTGGACAACTCGGACGACACGCCATCGGGATCACCCTGAACACTGTTCATGGCGTCTGTCTGATACGACTCACGCATTGTATTTCCCTCGATGGATCCCGTTGTCAGGACATTCTGACCACCGCCGATCACGTCGGCACCCAGCCCCGTGTCTGATTCCTCGGGCTTGCGATTGAACAGTTTTCCAAATTGATTCACAACGGACATGGTGCAGCCTTACAGAAAAACTCAAACACTGATACTCAGAAAAGCAGGGGTTTGGGACAGGATCTGGAGATTGATCTCTTGCCAGCGGGCCCCGCTCGAATCCACATAGGTGGTGCCAAAAAAGGCGGGGGCATCATCGGCGGGAGGCTCCGAGGAGACAAAGGCATCAGTGCCTCGCAGACCCGCCAGCCGGTCAACCAGAAGCGCGGCATTGACCTCCAGCGCTGCATTGAAAGCAAGCAGGCTGGCGTCAGACAGGGTTTGCTCGGTGCGTGGGACCGTCGATCCCAGCAATCCAGCCAAGTCAACCACACCGACAAGACCACCGCGCAGATTGGCTACACCCAGAAACCATTTTTGGGTGTAGGGAACCCGCTGCACCGTGACCCAGGGGAAAATTTCACCCGACTGACCCAGCGGCAATAAATAGGACTGCCCGGCAGCTTCGACCGCCAGCCAGGAAGAAACAGACACACCTTCACCCCTTGCTGCCTGAAGACGGCTGGCAAGACGGGTCTGGAGTTCTCGCAGTGCTTCGCGATTAGCCATGAACGCGCAAACGCCTTAGTTCAGCGCGTCTATCTTGGCCTGCAACTCGGCCGGATCCACCGGTTTGGTGATGTAGCCGCGTGCGCCTTGCCGCATTCCCCAGACACGATCTGTCTCTTGATTCTTGCTGGTGCACATGATGATGGGCACGTCGGCATAGAGGGGATCACGCGTGATCACACGGGTCAACTGGAATCCGTTTTGCCCCGGCATCACCACATCCATCAATATCAAATCAGGCTTTTCTTCGGCCAGCCGACGAAAAGCCTCTTCGGCATTTTCAGCGGTACGCACTTGCATGCCTTTTTTCTGCAGCAAGTCGGTCAGAAACATCAACTCGGTCTTCGAGTCGTCAACGACCAGCACTTTCTGGATAGGCATTACATGGCTCCTTGTTGGGAATTGCCAAATTGCTGCACTGCCTGCAACAACTGGTCTTTGGTGAAAGGTTTGGTGAGATATTCCTGGCAGCCGACCATTCGACCGCGCGCCTTGTCAAACACGCCATCCTTGGACGACAGCATGACAACCGGAGTATCCGCAAAACGGGCGTTGCGCTTGATGATGGCGCAGGTTTGATACCCATCAAGCTTGGGCATCAGAATGTCGCAGAAAATAAGCTGTGGCTGGTAATCGTTTACCTTAGCCAATGCATCAAAACCGTCATCTGCCAGCAGGACTTCGTGCCCTCCCTGCTTGAGAAAAATCTCGGCGCTTCGGCGAATGGTATTGCTGTCATCCACCACGAGCACTTTGAAAGATGCGCCTGTTGTAGTCAATTGTCACTGCTCCCAATGGAGAAAACAAACGACGCATCAGCACAGGGTGCTAAAGCGCCTCAAATCTGAACCAGCTCAAAATCTTCTTTGCGTGCGCCGCATTCTGGGCAAGTCCAATTCATGGGAACCTGGTCCCATGGGGTGTTGGGTGCAATGCCGTGCTCAGGCGAACCTTTTGCTTCGTCATATATCCAACCGCATATCAGACACATCCAAGTTTTCGAGTCGGTCACAGCTTAATGGGCCTTCACATAGAATGCAACGATTGTATCTAGTCATCTCACGGGGCTGCAGCTTCTGTGCCACCCTTATCGCCGAATCCGGCCCATGACAACAAACACCCCCCTTTCTTCTGATATAGCGGACCTTGCCGACGAGGCCATGGACGAAGGCAGCCCCGCCTGCGTGCTGGTTTTCAACGCCAGCGACCCCAGCGGTGCCGGCGGACTTACCGCCGATATCAGCACCATCGCGTCGGTTGGCGGGCACCCCATTGCCGTCGTCACAGGCGCCTACGCACGGGACACAGCCGAGATATTCGCCCACTTTGGCTTTGACGACGAGGCCGTTACCGAGCAGGCGCGGGCGGTACTGGAAGACCTGCCCGTGCAGGCCATCAAGGTCGGATTTGTGGGCAGCCCCGAGAACATCAGCGCCATTGCAGAGATCACTACCGATTACGACGAGGTGCCGGTCATCGCCTACATGCCCAATCTTTCGTGGTGGCAGGATGACCTGATTGACCAGTACCTGGACGCTTTTCGCGAGCTGCTGTTGCCGCAAACCTCGGTGTTGGTTGGAAACCACAGTACGTTGTGGCGCTGGCTGCTTCCCGACTGGAAAAGCGACCGCAGCCCTACGGCCCGCGACATCGCCCGCGCCGCCGCAGAGATGGGTGTGCCATACACCCTGGTCACGGGCATTCCCCTGCCCGAGCAGTTTGTAGAAAACGTGCTGGCATCGCCCCAGACCGTGCTGGGCAGTGTCAAGTTCGAGCTGTTTGACGCCACCTTTTCGGGCGCGGGCGACACGCTCTCGGCGGCCCTCACGGCCCTGGTGGCCAGCGGCAATGATCTCGGCGAAGCCACGAGCGAGGCGCTCAGTTACCTGGACCGCTGCCTGGATGCCGGATTCCGCCCAGGAATGGGCCACACCATTCCCGATCGCATGTTCTGGGCCCAGCCCGATGATGAAGATGACGATGAAGACGAACCCCTTGACGAAACACTGGCCATCGAAGGCTTTGTGATGCCCCCTCATGACACCAAACACTGACCTCAACATCCCTCTGTTCGAACGCGCCAAGGCGCTCATCCCCGGTGGCGTGAACTCGCCTGTGCGGGCCTTCAAGGCCGTGGGCGGCACGCCGCGCTTTGTGAAGCGTGCGCAAGGAGCTTACTTCTGGGACGCCAACGACCAGCGCTTCATTGACTACATCGGCTCCTGGGGCCCCATGATCCTGGGCCACGGTC
>OBID01000535.1_pt1 | contig 15521 bp, 14 predicted proteins | sample 1519781 | NCBI WGS metagenome assembly OBID01 (sample SAMEA3991478, study PRJEB22521) | metagenome | biome: anthropogenic terrestrial biome; feature: sewage plant; material: sludge | place: Sweden | collected 2012-09-26 | reverse complement strand
ATAAACCCTTTTTCAAAGTCAGTGTGGATTTTTCCTGCAGCCTGTGGAGCTTTTGTGCCTTTGGTAATTGTCCAAGCACGAACTTCCTGAACACCGGCTGTGAGATATGAGATAAGTCCAAGCAGTGCATAGCCTTCTTTTATAATTCTGTTAAGACCTGAAATATTCAGTCCAAGTTCAGATAAGAACATTTCCTTATCCTCGTCATCCATATCAGAAATTTCAGCTTCAATCTGAGCACAAATAGGGAGAACTCCAGCGTGTTCAGCCTTTGCTATTTCACAAACTGTCTTGTAATGCTTGTTTGTTTCAATATTATTCTTAAAATCATTTTCACAAAGGTTAGAAGCATAAATTACAGGCTTGTTTGATAAAAGTGGAGTTGTCTTGATAATTTCTCTTTCATCATCAGTATATTCAAAGCTTCTTGCCGGCTTTCCTTCTTCAAGGTGAGTTTTTAGTTTTTCAAGGAATTCAACCTCAGCAAGAAATTTTTTGTCGCCTTTAGCAAGCTTCCTGCTCCTGTCAATTCTTCTGTCGAGAAGCTCAATATCTGAAAAGATAAGTTCAAGATTGATTGTTTCTATATCTCTTGCAGGATTTATCTCACCGTCAACGTGGATAATATCGATATCCTCAAAGCAACGTACAACATGAACGATTGCGTCAACCTCACGGATATTGGCAAGGAATTTATTGCCCAAGCCTTCACCCTTTGAAGCACCCTTTACAAGTCCTGCAATGTCAACAAATTCAAGATTCGCAGGTGTGAATTTTTCAGGGTTATACATTTTAGCAAGCTCATTAAGTCTTTCATCAGGAACAGATACTACACCAACATTAGGCTCAATAGTGCAGAACGGATAGTTTGCTGACTGTGCTCCTGCATTTGTAAGAGCGTTGAAAAGTGTACTCTTTCCCACGTTAGGAAGTCCAACCATACCAAGTTTCATTATATATAAATCCTTTCAAAATAAATTGCAAATTAAAACGGAATACCTTCCGAATAATCGTCCTCGTCATCGTCACTGTCTGACATATTCTTTGCCAAACAATCATTGTTGTCATTGCCGTTGTTGTTACCATTTTTGTTTCCGTTATTATTTCCGACATACAATCCTTTTTTGATTGGTGCAAAAGCAAATCCGACAACGACACCTATAAAAAAGAATAAAGCAGATGTAAGAATAGCAGTTGACTTTTTCATAAAATTACATCCTTTCTTATAAAAGCAATATAAATATAATACCATATTATTAATCAATTCACAATACTAAATAATATCTTTTGCCCCATAAACTAAAGTGTAAAGAGTATCCTTGATATCGTGAGATTCATCATTTTCAAAATGAATTCCGCGTTAACTGATAATTCTTTCTTTCCATTATTCGATTGATTTTAATGACTCAACCATATCAACCTTCTTGAGCTTGAAATGTAAAATAAAATTGACAATAAAGGTAAATGCAAGAGTCAGCGCCCCAGAATAAACAAAGCTTTGCCATTTGATTATTCTGTTGAACATTACAATATCAACTTCGGCTGTTATAATAACAAACCTGTGGAGGAATATCCCGAGAATAAGACCAAGTATCATACCTATTATCGATGAAACTGTATTCTCACGATTAATGTAATTGGAAATTTCCTTGTCGTAGAAGCCCAGTACCTTTATTGTCGCAAGCTCTCTTGCACGTTCAGTAATGTTGATATTTGAAAGATTGTATAAAACTATGAATGCGAGTGCTCCTGCACATATAATCAGGACAAGCACAATTGAATTAAGACTATTTGTCATAGTGAAAAACGTTTTGCCCGATGCTGATGAGAACTGTATGCCAAGAATATCATCATTTTTGAGTATTGATGATGATAAAGCATCTTCATTATCAGCTGTTGCATCCTTCATATTGAAAACAATAGAATTATACTTTGGCCCTGAGCCATATAACGAGTTGTAGAGCTTTGGTGTCATATAAATATAGTGAAGTGTATAGTTTTCATTTATTCCTGTTACCTTGACTTTTTCAGGCTGATGGTCAAGATTCTGTATGGTAACAGTATCTCCAACCTTTATGTCAAGGAGCTTTGCAAGCTTTTCGTTTATAATTATACCGCTGTCATCTAGCTTAAGCTTTTTGCCTGAAACTCTTTCCTGAAGATGAATGTACTTTTCCATCTCACCTGCATTTTCAGGAATAAGAAGATTTACATTTCTTGTTCCCTTCTTAAAGTAAAGGTCAAAGTTTGCCTGATAAGCCTGCATATTATCGTTTATTAGATCATTGTTGAATAGCTGTTGTGTCTTGTTTATATCGCTATCTGCTTTAACGGCAGCCATTCCGTCAAACACAAATACAGAATCAAACTGTTTTACAGCTATAGAAGCTATCGAGTTGTTCACTCCAAAGCCTGCAAGCATAAGCGCTGTGCAACCAGCAATTCCGATAACAGCCATAAAAAATCTTCTCTTGTATCTGAAAAGATTTCTGAAGGTAACCTTTCTTAAAAAGCTGAATTTGTTCCATATTATCGGGAAGCGTTCAAGCAGAACTCTCTTTCCATTCGGCGGGGATTTCGGTCGCATTATCTGGGCTGGGTTTGATTTAAGCTCACTAAGACAAGCATACAGCACAACAAATACAACGCATATAAGTGAAACAAGATATGTTATGATAGCATAATCCCACTTGAAAGGCATAACAAAGCCAGGAATGTTATACAGCATTTTATAGCTCTTGAAGATAATAGCCGGCAGTGTCTTAAAGCCAAGCAACATTCCGAAAAAACATCCGAGTGTAGTAGCCGTCACTCCATAAATAAGGAATTTTGATGCAATAGCCGACTTGCTGTAACCTAGAGCCTTAAGTGTGCCAATCTGCGTTCTGTTTTCCTCAACCATTCTTGTCATTGTTGTGAGGCATACAAGTGCTGCCACAAGAATAAAGAAGAAAGGGAAGACCTTTGAAACTGAGTCGACCTTTTCACTGTCGCTTGAAAAGTTTGCATAATCCTCATTAGAGTTCCTGTCAAAGGAATACACAACAGGTTTCTTGAAGTTTTCAATCTGTGCCTGAGCGGATTTTATCTGTTGTTCATAACCCGCAATTTCCTTTTCAGTTTCTGTCTTTGAAGGAAGAGTATTGGTCTCAATCATGTGAATTTTGTTCTTTGCAAGAGTAATTTTATTCTGTGTCTGAACAATTATAGCTTTCGTAAGGTTTTTCGTTGAATCGCCTGCAGCATCCTGACTGTCATATTCAAGCTTAAGCTGTTTTACTGTCGCTTCACCCTTTTTGATATCATTTACAAGTGTATTATAGTCAGCAGAAGCAAGGTATTTTGCTCCCTCAAGCTCGCTTTTTGCTTTTTCAAGATTTCTCTGGGCCTCGGCTTTAAGCTTATCATATCTTACATTAACGCTTTTTGATAAAGCGTCTTTTATTTGCGGAACATACTTTTCAAGTTTCTCCTTGTATTCATCTGAAAAAGGGTCAACATTATCAAGCCCTTTGATAGTTGCAAAAAGCTCAGTATAATAAGGCAAGTTGAAATCTTCCTCTGGGAGAAGTACATAGCTTTCTATCTTACCATTGCCTATTTTTGTCTGACCTCTCTTATATCCGATATAAGAAGGTGAACTTATTATTCCAACAATTTTATATTTGTCAGTCTTGAGGTAGTTGCTCATAGGCTTTGTTTCGTCAGGGGCAGTGAATGTTATATAGTTACCGACTTTAAAGCTTTCAGGGGAAGTCATTTTCAATTCGATAGCACATTCACCTGATTTTTCAGGCATTCTACCTTTAAGCACAACAGGACGGTTTATATTATAAATATCATCGTTCTCAATCCTTTTGTTGTAGGAAATCGCCTTTAAAACAAGGCTTTCGCCGTCTGCCTGAACAAAAAGGTCCTGTGTATAGCTTGGCATAACTCCCGTTACACCATCAACCTCATTAACAGCGGAAACATCATCTGCTGAAATACCAAGGGTTGTCATAAGCTTAAGATCCATCAGATTCTGGTCTTCAAAATAATTCAAGGCAGTTTTTTTCATATCAGGGCTTGTAGCTTTAAGTCCGACAAGGAAACCTGCTCCAAGAGCCACAATAGCAAAGATTGAAAGAAATCTGCTCAGCGAAAAGCGTATTTCTCTGAATGTATCCTTTTTTAAAGCATTTTTAAAAAGCATCTATATCTCCTTACCATTCGATAGTACTTACATCAGCAGGGTTTTCATTGATTTTAACAGACGCAACCTTGCTGTTTTTAATTTTGATAATTCGGTCTGCCATTGGAGATATAGCTGAATTATGAGTAATAACAATTACAGTAATACCATTATTTCTGCAGGTATCCTGAAGAAGCTTCAATACATGCTTACCTGTATTGTAATCCAACGCTCCGGTAGGTTCATCACACAGTAAAAGCTTTGGCTTTTTTGCAAGAGCTCTTGCGATAGAAACCCTCTGCTGTTCACCGCCCGAAAGCTGTGAAGGGAAGTTGTCCATTCTCTCTTCAAGCCCTACTTCTTTAAGTATCGTTTCTGCATTGATAGCGTCTTTGCTTATCTGTGTAGCAAGCTCAACATTTTCCTTTGCAGTAAGATTAGGAACTAAATTATAAAACTGAAAAACAAATCCTATATCAAATCTTCTGAAGGAAGTGAGCTGTTTCGGGGTGTATTTTGCAATATCCTTCCCGTCAACGATAATTTCCCCTTCGTCACAGGTATCCATGCCACCGAGCATATTTAAAATAGTCGTTTTGCCGGCACCACTTTCGCCGACAATAACAACAAATTCACCTTTATTTACGTCAAAATCAATACCATCAGAAGCGTTGATTGTTATTTCACCCATTTTATATCTTTTATAGACTTTATTAAACTGTACAAAGGATTTCATCGTATTCCTCCTGCTATTATTAATGAGATAATTATACACTATTTTACCGATTTCAGCAATTAATTTATTAAAGCTATTGACAAAGCTGAAACTATGTGATACTGTATATATATAGTATATACAGTATTTTGGAAAGAAGGTGCGGGATGAAGATTGACATCAGATACAACTGTGATAAGCCAATGTATGAGCAGATAAAAGACGGAATAAAACAAGCTATTTATAGTGGGCAGTTGAAGAACAATGATGTGCTTCCTTCTGTCAGACAGCTTGCAAAGGATTTAAATGTCAGTATGATAACAACCAAGAGGGCTTATACCGACCTTGAATATGAAGGTTTCACTTACACCATATCAGGTAAAGGAACTTTTATTAAAATAGATAACATCAACGAAATTCAGACTGCAAGACAAAATGAGCTTATAAGTGAATTTGAATCTGTGACTGAAAAAATGAAGAAGTCAGATGTTAAAAAGACTATTCTTAATAAAATAATTGATAAGGTTTATGGAGGAAATGACAATGAATAATAATGCACTTGAAATAAATAATCTTACAAAATCATTTAAGGATTTCACCTTGAATGATGTAACATTCTCCGTACCAAAAGGTACTGTTATGGGCCTTATCGGTCAGAACGGTGCAGGTAAAACAACAATAATCAAGCTTATCATGAACATTATTGGTAAGGATTCAGGTAACGTTAGAATCTTTGACATGGACAATGTTGAAAATGAAGTTGAAGCCAAGAATAAAATCGGTTATGTTGCTGATGAAGATTATCTGTATGTGAATTCAAACCTTGCAAAGAGCAGCAAGGCTTTTAAGGAAATGTTTGAAAAATGGAGTGACGAGATTTTTGACAGGTATGTTAAAAAGTTTGATCTGCCACTCAAGAAGAAATTCTATGAGTTTTCAAAAGGTATGAAAACAAAAGCAATGCTTGCACTCACTCTTGCGCATCAACCTGATTTTTTAATTCTTGATGAACCTACTGCTGGTCTTGACCCTGTTGCAAGAATTGAAGTACTCGATATTCTTCGCGACTTTGTTTCAGACGGTGAAAAAGCAGTTTTATTCTCAACTCATCTTACAAGTGATCTTGATAAGATAGCAGATTATATTACACTCATAATTGACGGAAATATAAAGGAATCAATGTCGATTGATTCTGTTGAAGAAAAATATGCTGTTATTTCAGGAAGTAATGAAAGCTTTGATAATAAGAAAGATAAGTACATTGGAATAAGAAAAGGCGAAAGCAGTTCTGAGGCTCTCATTTTAAGAAAAGATTCAAATGATTTTGACAATGTTACCGTAAGCATACCAAATATTGAACAGCTTTTGACTTTCAATATTTGGGGTAAAGATGCTTAATATTTGACAATATTTGTGGGAGAGGTTATAATGTACAAAGATAAAGCTATAAAAAGAATTGCAAAATCACAGCGATATCTTATTGATGGTGACAGAAAATTCAGGTTTGAATATATATATCTTCTGGCACTGTTGCTTTTTGCTGTTTTTATAATTATTTTTGGATTCAGTAATTCAAAAGATGACGACAGAGGACATTATCTCCTTATGTCGCAGAATGCTGTGTTTATGACAATTGCATATTATTCAGTTTCAATGCTGAATGGTTTTTCAACAAACTTCAAGCAAAGGAACGCTGTAAAAGGATCATCTTCATTAAATGATATGTTTGCACAGTTTCCTGTTACAAAAATTCAGTGTATGAAGTATTCGTTTAATAAATGGGCAAGGATTTCTTTATTTTCAGTTGTTATCTGGAGTGTTGCTATTATTCAGAGTATGAATTTTAAGTATCCTTCACAGTATAAAGGCGAAATTGGATTTATTGCTGTTTATGTAATTTTAATGCAATCCTATTCGTTGTTTATTTATGTTTTTTCATATAAAATGAAAAGAAAAATAAGATCAGCATTATCATATATAATGATATTCTTTATCTTTTTATATATGTTTATAGCTTTGTTCTTATATAAAAATGATACGATATATTCAATTATCAAAGGCTTTAAAGCTTTTTCAGGTCCCCTTGGATTAGCTTGCTTAATTATTAATATTCCGCTTATGTACTTAATCGGAAAATTTATTGTGTTCAGGACAAAAAAACAGGAGGCTTGGTCGAATGAATAAAATCAGAGTCTTTTTCAAAACAACTGGACTTGCAGTTTTTGCTTTTATTTTTTCAATAGTTATTTTCATGATGCTTTTCTTCTCAAAAATTTTTCGTAGGAAAAAAGCTGACTAATCTTTTAATTTAAACAGGGGGACAGATATGAAAGGTATATTAAAGCAATATAATAAAATATATAAAACCACAATGGTAAGTCGATTATTTGCAGTTGTTTTTCTGCTCGGTATAGCAACAGGAACAGTATATTTATTGTTCGATAATAAAACCGATGTGCTTTCACTGACATTTCTCATATCATTTGCAATGTTATGCGTTATTGTAAGCCTTTTTGGATTTACTCAGCTTCAGCGTAGTAATTACCTCAGCATTTTCCCGATAAAAACTGATATAAGGCTCAAGGCACTGTTCTTAACGGGAGAAAAATCAGTAATGATTTTTTATTCATCAATAATTATAATATCATTATTCAAAGCTGATTTTAAAATAATCCTTCTTGAAGCAATTCTGATGTGTTTATTGATTAATATATGTCATCTTACATCAGACGGAACAGACCCACTTAAGCAGGAGTTTAAGATAGTATCATTTATTGTTATTATTTTTGGTTGTGGACTATTGGGTGGTACTATAAGTGTTGTAATCAACAAGATAGTTGAAAGCAGGAATGATACCTTTATGACTATCATTATGTTATTAGTATTAGGAGCATTGATTATTGTATCAGTTATCAGCAGGCGCTTTTTTTACAAAAAGTTCAGAAGAAACATTCTGTGTATGAATAATAAATAATTTTGAATATTAAAGGGACTGCAAAAAAATGCAGTCCCTTATTTTTATTTTGTTTTGTTTTTCAATTCACAGCAGCTGCTTTTGCTGCATCCCTTACAGTTACCAGTACAACTCCCTTTCGTCTGTGAAATTATATTTTTAATCAACATATAAAAGGCGAATACAATCAGAGCAATACAGAATGCTATAATAATATATTTCATAAATTCTCCTATTTAATAAAAACAGATCCGATCTGATATACAAGCATTGAAATTAAATAAGCAATTCCTATCTGTATACCAGCACTTGCGAGTGCCCATTTCCAGCTACCCATTTCACGCTTGATTGTAACAAAAGCTGAAATACAAGGTACATATAATAGACAGAACAGCATAAATGTGAATGCGGAAAGTGGTGTGAATACTCCTGAAAGAATTGACATGAGCTCCGTTTCGTTTGAAACGGAATAGAGAACAATCATTGATGATACAACAGCTTCTTTTGCAACAAGGCCTGAAAGTATTGAAACTCCAGCCTGCCATGTTCCAAAGCCGAGAGGAATAAGAATAGGTGCAATAAATGCTCCGATTATGCCAAACATACTCTGTGTGCTGTCTGTAGCAACATGGAATGAAGGTGTATAAGTCTGAAGTAACCATATAAGAACACTCATTGAGAAAATAATTGTTCCTGCTTTTACGATAAAGCCTCTGCACTTTTCCCAGGTGTTTTTAAGAATTGCTGACGGCATAGGCATACGGTATGTAGGGAGTTCCATTACAAATGGCGCCATCGCTCCTTTAAAGACCGTTTTATGTAAAATCAGTCCTACAAGTATTGCGACGGTAAAACCAATAAGGTACATACTGAATACTATAAGCCCCTGATGCTGAGCAAAGAACAAGCCAGCAAATAGTGCATAAATCGGTAGCTTTGCACCACAGGACATAAACGGCACAAGCATTATTGTAAGTCGTCTTTCACTCATGTTTTCAGTTGTTCTTGTTGCCATTACAGCAGGAGTTGTACAACCAAATCCCATAAGCATAGGTATGAATGACTTTCCTGAAAGACCAAGCTTTCTCAAAAATCTGTCGGTAATGAATGCTGCTCTTGCCATATATCCGCTATCCTCAAGGAATGATAAGCACAGAAAGAGCAATGCAATCTGAGGTAGGAATGTCAGAATTCCCCCGACGCCATTGATTACAGCATCAATTAATAGGCTGAACGTCCATTGAGGTGCATTTGCAGCTGTGAGAATTTTCTCAACAGTAGGGGAGAGCACATTGTTGAAAAGCTTATCAATCAGGTCGGAAAGATAACTTCCGACAGGGCCGAACACAAGTGAAAACATACCAAGCATTATGAGCAGGAATATCGGTATAGCAAGAAGCCTGTTCGTAACAAACATGTCAATTTTATCTGAAACCGTCAGCTTGTCAGCGTTTTTTCCTTTAATAACAGTTTTCTTTACAACCTCTGCAATAAAAGTGTATCGTGCATCTGCAAGCATTGCTTCTCTGTCACCATATGATGAGGTTTTCTCGTATTTCGTTACAATTTCTTCAATATGTTCAAGCTGTTTTTCATTGAGCTTAAGTATATCCTTTACAGTTTTATCACCCTCAAGGAGCTTTGCTGCAAAATGTGCATAAGGTAATTCAAGCTCACAGTTTCTAACAATAACTGAATATATGCCGTTAAGCGCATTCTGTGTATTGATGCCGTAATTAATTTCAGGTGGAACAGACTTTGCCTTTATAACCTCCTGAACCTTTTCAATAACCTTGTCAATATTCTCATTTCGTCTTGCCGAGATAGGAACAACAGGCATCCCAAGGAGCTTTGAAAGATAAATACAATCAATGTTTCCACCTTTAGCCTTGACATCATCCATCATATTTACAGCAAGCACCATCGGCTTGTTGAGTTCAATAAGCTGGACAGTGAGATAAAGATTACGTTCAATATTAGATCCGTCAATAATATTTATTATTGCATCAGGATTTTCATTTATTATATAATCTCCCGCAAGTTTTTCTTCCATAGAGTATGGAGACAGTGAGTATATACCAGGAAGATCAACAAGTTCATACTTCCCGTCAAGTATTTTACCGACCTTTTTTTCAACGGTAACACCAGCCCAGTTGCCTACATACTGATTACTACCGGTCAGTGCATTGAAAAGCGTTGTCTTCCCGCAGTTAGGATTTCCGACAAGGGCAATAGAATGCATTATTTCACATCCTTTGTAATAAATATGTTTAGAGCTTCGCTTCTCCTTATTGATAATTCGTATCCACGTAAATTTATTTCAATCGGATCCCCAAGAGGAGCAATTCTCTTGACCTTGATTTTTACGCCTGGAGTAATTCCCATATCGATAAGTTTTCTTTTTAACGCTCCCATACTGCCAAGAGCAGTAACAGTACAGCTTGAGCCTACTCTAACATCATTCAGAGAGTTTTGCTTCATATGGTTACCTTTCATTAAGTTAGCCTAAGCTAACCACTAATCAAAATTATTAATAGGTAAGTTGCCTATCGCTAACTAAATAATATCATAAGATAATATTTTTGTCAATACTAAATTTACCGTTATTGTTATTGTTAACTTCTTATTAAAAATATGAATGCTTGTGGTTGAGTATGAATTATTTTAAGCAATAAAAAAAGGGGGCTAAAAAGCCCCTTTAATTATCTTCTTTCGAGAAGTGCCTCGATTTTTTCGTGTGGATCGATAATATTACTGATTGAAGTATTGTGGTTAAGTGCTGAAATAAAGTATGCGATATACTTTGACATATCAACTTCATAGAACCATTCTCTCGATTTGAGATCTTCTGTTCTGAATGTGAGGTTTGTGCCGAATACACCATCAATAATTCCGTCTTTATAAGCCTTATCAAATGTATCAAGACCACTTGTGAAAATAGTATATGTTGCATATGAGAATATTCTCTTTGCTTTTCTCTTTTTAAGTTCATATGCAATGTCAAGCATTGATTCACCTGAAGAAATAATATCATCTGCAATAAATACGTCTTTTCCTTCAACGCTGTTACCGAGATATTCGTGTGCAACAATAGGGTTTCTGCCGTTGACAACTGTTGAGTAATCACGACGCTTGTAGAACATACCAAGGTCAACACCAAGTACTGAAGCGTAGTACATATTTCTGCTGATTGCGCCTTCATCAGGACTAACAACCATAAAGTGATCATTGTTAAGCTGAAGATCCTTGAGATTTCTGAACATAGCCTTAAGAACCTGATATGTTGGCATGATATTGTCAAATCCCATTAAAGGAATAGCATTCTGAACTCGTGGGTCGTGTGCATCAAATGTAACGATATTTGATACACCTGCTGTCTGAAGCTCCTGAAGTGCAACAGCACAGTCAAGTGATTCACGATAGTTTCTTCTGTGCTGACGTCCGCCATACAGAAGTGGCATGATAATATTAATTCTGCTTGCCTTACCACCTGCAGCCTGAATAATTCTTTTTAAGTCCTGGTAGTGATCATCAGGTGACATTGCGTTTTCCTGACCGAAGAGCTTATACTTGCAGTTGTAATTGCCTACATCACAGATAATGAAAAGATCGTCTCCACGTACAGTCTGCTTGATAAGTGCCTTGCTGTCGCCAGACTGAAAACGAGGACAGCTTGTTTCAATAAGGAATGTTTCGTCGTTGAAACCGCTCTGTGATGACCAGTCAGTGAGATATCTGTTGACTTTTTCGCCAAGCTCTGCAGCGCCCTCCATTGCGATAACTCCAAGAGGTGCAACTCTTGTCTGTGGGTCGAATAACAACTTACTATTGATTTCCATAATATCATGCCTTTCTATTTTAAAAATACTTGATTTACTTAATAAAGCTCTTCTTTTTTCTTTTTTGCTCGTATTATCTTCGCAATAATATCAATTATTAATAAGATAACCATAAAGGTAACAAAGATAATTATTGAGTTTGTATCCTGTTGAATTTTGAGTTCGTTCCATTGTTCCTGTGTGAACTTTGTTGTTTCGTCAGACAAAGCGAGGAAAGCCTCGGTCTTTGTGTTCAGATATTCATCATCAGGATATTGAAGCGGATTGTTTTTCGTTTCATCATCAAGGAGCTTGTAAGCCTCTGTATGAGGTGTTGAGTAGCCGATGTAATCACAGTTTGCAAGTGCAATATCAGTTTCACAAAGGAAGTTTATATACATCTCGGCAGCTTCCTTGTTCTTTGCGGTCGTAGGAATACATATTGCATCGGTAAATCTGTTTGTGCCTTCTTTAGGAAGTGCATATGTTAGGTCAGGGTTAACATCCATCATACCTTTTATGTCACCAGCGTAATATACGCCGATTGCAGAAGAACCACTTTCCATCTTGCCGAAAATTTCATCCATTACATACGCCTGAACAATAGGCTTCTGCTTTTTAAGCTGTTCGCTTGCAGCAAGAATTTCTTTTTTATTTTCTGTATTGAGGGAATAGCCTTCTCTTAAAAGTGCAACTCCAAAAGCATCTCGTGGATTGTTGAACATAAGGATATTATTCCGATATTTTTCATCCCAGAGAATATCCCAGCTGTCAACCTTATCATCAACGAGCTTTTTGTTATACACAATAGCAACTACGCCCCATGTATATGGAACAGAATATTTATTCTTAGGATCGTAAACAGGATTGACAAATTTCTTGTCAATATATTTAAAATTAGGTATATTGTCAAAGTTCAGCTTCTGAATCATGTCTTCCTTTATCATTCTTGAAATCATATAATCAGAAGGAATTATAATATCATAATCAGCACCACTACCCTTAATCTTTGAATAAAGTGTTTCATTTGATTCGTAGGTCTGATAATTAATCTTGATACCAGTGAGCTTTTCAAATTTCTTGTTAACGTCCATATAGTCAGGATCGTTCACGGACATATATTCGCCCCAGTTTGCTATGTTAAGAGTAATATTTTTGCCCTTGAACTTTGAATAATTATAATCGCTCAGATGTTCAAGCTCATCATCTTTTGCATAAGCTTTGGGTGATATCATAAAGACAGCAGTCAATATAAGTGCTGAAATGAATGAAAGAATTCTTTTAATTTTTATCACCCTACTTTCTCAATTTCAATTCACGGAGCTTCTGGTTGTCATACATATTCTTTACAATAAGAATTATTGCAACAACTACAAAAATCAAAGCTGATAAAGCGTTGATTTCAGGAGAAACCTTTCTTCTTGTCATAGAAGCAATAGTAATAGGTAAGGTTTCAACACTTGTTCCGGAGTTAAAATAGCTTATTACGAAATCATCGATTGAATAGGTGATAGCAAGTAGGAATCCTGACAGAACACCAGGAAGTATCTGTGGGATAGCAACCTTGAAAAATGCCTGTCTTTCATTACAGCCAAGGTCCTGTGCAGCTTCCATAAGATGCGGATCCATCTGCTTGAGCTTTGGGAAAACACTGAAAATTACATAAGGCACATTGAATGTTATATGTGCAATTATCAATGTAAAAAATCCGAACTTAAGGTTAAGCACATCAACGAATACTCTGAAGAAAAGCATCAGGGAAACACCGGTGATGATTTCAGGGTTAATGATAGGAATATAAGTGATATTCATTATAAGTGAGCGTGGCCGGTTTTTCATTCTGTATATGCCTATTGCCGCAGTAGTTCCAAGCCCTGTTGCTACTATTGATGAAACAAAGGCAATGATTATTGTGTTTAAAAGTGCACGCATAATCTGCTCATTCTGGAGCAGTTGTCTGTACCAGTGCGTTGTGAAGCCTGTCCAGTTCGTATAGCTTTTTGATGAATTGAATGAGTAAACAATAAGCACAAAAATCGGTATATACAAAAAGAGAAGTATAAGAATAAAATATGATTTTGATAATACTTTTTTCATATGGCCTTGTCCTCACTTCCAAACTGATTGAATATGCTCATAATGAGAAGGACAATTACCATAAGAACAAGTGCAAGTGCAGAACCAAGCTGCGGGTTATATGAGCTTCCAAGGAACTGGAGCTCAATAATATCACCGATAAGGTCGCTTTTGCCTTGTCCGAGCATTCTTGAAATAATAAAAGTAGAAATTGAAGGAACAAATACCATTGTTATTCCTGTATAAATTCCAGGAAGAGATAAAGGAATAACTATCTTTGAAACAACCTTCTGACTGTTTGAACCAAGATCTCTTGCAGCTTCAATGAGGCTGTTATCAATCTTAGTCATAACAGAATATATAGGAAGAATCATAAAAGGCAGGTAGTTATAAACCATACCAAGTACAACTGCACCCTGTGTTCCAAGCATATTCGGGAATTCATGAAGATTGAAGAATCTCAGTACCTGATTTATGATACCTTCTTTATCGAGTAGTGTAATCCACGCATATGTTCTGAGGAGATAGTTAATCCACATTGGCATAAGCATAAGCATTAGAAGAGAAGTCTGTTTGTTCGGCATTGCCCTTGATATCATGAAAGCAATAGGAAAGCCAATAACAAGACAAATTATAGTAGCAATAAGAGCAAGCCAGATAGAATGAAGAAGTACAGGTAAGTACTTTGTGATAAGAGACAGGTTTGAAAGCGTGAATTTACCCGTCTGTGTTGTGAAGGCAAAGTATATTACAAGTCCAAGAGGAATAAGAATAAAAATGCACATCCATATGAGGTATGGAACGGATAAAGCCTTTGATTTCATCAGTCTTCCTCCGTCTTGTTCATAATATGGATATCCATTGGTGTTACCTTCATCCCGATGATAGCACCGATTTCCTGACTTTGTGTTGAATGAATTATCCATTTATAACCCAGAGCGTCAACGATAATTTCATAATGAACGCCTTTGAAGATAACAGTTTCAACAACGCCGGTAATATCACCAGCCATTGAAGGAACAACTTTTATATCTTCAGGTCTGATTACAACATTAACAAGCTGATTTTTTTCAAATCCGCTGTCAACACATTCAAATTCCTTTCCGGCAAACTCAACAAGGAAGTCCTTTCTCATGATACCGTCAACAATATTGCTTTCGCCGATAAAGTCGGCAACAAATGCATTGATAGGCTCATTATAAATATCCTGTGGAGTACCGATTTGCTGTATAGTACCATTATTCATGACAACAACAACGTCAGACATAGTGAGAGCTTCCTCCTGATCGTGAGTGACATAAATAAATGTAATTTCAAGTTCCTGCTGAATTTTCTTCAGCTCAATCTGCATTTCTTTTCGAAGCTTTAAGTCAAGTGCACCAAGAGGTTCGTCAAGAAGCAGAACTTTAGGTCTGTTGACAAGAGCACGGGCAATAGCAACACGTTGCTGCTGACCGCCTGAAAGGCTATGTATTGAACGTCGTTCAAAGCCTTTTAAATTCACCAGCTCAAGCATTCCCTGAATACGGTTTTTAATTTCCTTTTCAGGCAGCTTTTTAATTCTGAGTCCAAAAGCGATATTATCATAAATATTCAGATGCTCAAAGAGAGCATATCTCTGAAAGACAGTGTTAACCTCACGCTTATGTGGCGGGACGTTATTAATCTTCTTGTTATTAAAATAAATATCGCCGCTTTTTAGTTGAGCAAAACCGCCGATTATCCTCAGCGTCGTTGTTTTTCCACAACCAGGCCTGCTGGTTAAAAATAAAGAACAAGGGGCTG
>OBID01000534.1_pt1 | contig 15548 bp, 10 predicted proteins | sample 1519781 | NCBI WGS metagenome assembly OBID01 (sample SAMEA3991478, study PRJEB22521) | metagenome | biome: anthropogenic terrestrial biome; feature: sewage plant; material: sludge | place: Sweden | collected 2012-09-26 | reverse complement strand
TCCGATTTCTGTTACTGCTTTTCCTATTACTGCATCTGTAAGTCCGCTGCATCCATAAAACGCAAAATTACCTATCGCTGTTACTTTATCAGGTATTACTATACTGGTGAGACTTTCACATTCAATGAATGCACCCGGATAAATTTCTTTTAAATTACTTCCGAACTTCAGATCTTCAAGCAGTTTGCATCCGTTGAATGCGTCGTCTCCTATTGTTGTCAAACCTTCTCCGAGACTTACTTTCTTTAATCCACTGCATTCGTAAAATGACCGGTATGACAATTTTGTTACTGAGTCAGGTATTGTTACTTCAGTAAGTGCTGTACATTTATTAAATGCATAACCGCCTATTGTCGTTACATTCTCTCCTATTGTTACGCTTTTTAAGCCGTTACATGATTCAAACGCACTGGTTCCGATTGCTGTTACAGGTACTCCGCCGATTTCACCAGGAATAGCAACTGTTGTTGCTTCTTTACTACAACCGGTAATTGTAATTTTGTTATCATTTACCACATATGATAAATTTCCGCTTGTAAGTGTTTCTGCAGATACAGTAACCTCTGATATAGTATCCTTTGGATTCAATCCTGTATATGCCAGTGTTGTCGATGTAACTGTAAGTGCCATAACTGCTGCCAATGTTCTTTTAGTTAAGTTTTTCATAACTTTACTCCCTAATATATTTTATTGTTTTTCTGTCAGTATATCTAAAAATTTAAGATATACTGCATGATATAAATTTAATTATACGTTATTATCTTATAAAATACAAATATTTTATAATATATTTACAGTTTATTTAAAATTTTTGGCCAAATATATCATATAACAATCAATTGATTTTTATATATTGGGTATTATTTATAGTTCATATTAAATTTTTGTACTAAAAAACTGACCTCCGGACACACCGGAAGTCAGCCTTATTTTTAATGATTTTTAATTTTATCTTGTCTTTTCAGCAACTTCCTTAAGAAGCTTCTGAACAAGCTCATCAACAGTCATTGTTCCGAGATCTCCGTCCTTACGTGAACGTACTGCAACCTTGTTATCAGCAATCTCATTGTCACCGAGAACGAGCATATAAGGAACCTTTTCAAGCTGTGCCTGTCTTATCTTGTATCCTACCTTTTCAGCTCTATCATCAACAGAACAACGTATTCCATATGAACGGAGCTTTTCATAAACAGCATTTGTATAGTCAAGATGTCTGTCTGCAATAGGAATAAGAGTAACCTGTTCAGGTGCAAGCCAGAGTGGGAATGCTCCTGCATATTTTTCAATAAGGAGTGCAAGTGTTCTTTCGTAACATCCGAGTGAAGTTCTGTGGATAATATATGGTCTTCTCTTTGAACCATCAATATCAACATATTCCATTCCGAATTTTTCAGCAAGCATCTGATCTATCTGAATTGTTACAAGTGTATCTTCCTTGCCGTGTACGTTCTTTATCTGAATATCAAGCTTCGGACCATAGAATGCCGCTTCATCTATACCGATTGTATATTTTACTCCAAGATGATCAAGTATCTTTGCCATAACTCCCTGTGCTTCAGCCCACTGTTCTGTTGTGCCTATATATTTTTCTTTGTTATTCGGATCCCACTGTGAGAAACGATATGTTACGTCATCTTTAAGTCCGAGTACACCCAGAACATAGTTTGCAAGCTCAAGACAACCCTTGAATTCTTCTTCAAGATGTTCCGGTCTTAAAATAAGATGTCCTTCTGAAATTGTGAACTGTCTTACTCTGATAAGTCCGTGCATTTCACCGCTGTCTTCATTTCTGAAAAGTGTAGATGTTTCACCCAGACGCATAGGAAGATCTCTGTATGAACGCTTTCTGTTAAGGAAAACCTGATACTGGAATGGACATGTCATAGGTCTTAATGCAAATACCTCTTTATCCTTTGATTCATCACCGAGAACAAACATTCCATCCTGATAATGATCCCAGTGTCCTGAAAGCTTATAAAGATCATTCTTTGCCATAAGCGGAGTTTTTGTAAGCAGATAACCTCTTTTTTCTTCCTCGTCCTCTATAAATCTCTGAAGGAGCTGAATTATTCTTGCACCCTTAGGAAGCATGATAGGCAAGCCTTGTCCTATTATATCAACTGTTGTAAACAGCTCAAGTTCACGTCCGAGCTTATTATGATCTCTCATTTTTGCTTCCTCAAGCTTTTGGAGATATTCCTCAAGCTCTGCAGCCTTAGGATATGCAACAGCATAAATTCTTGAAAGCATTTTGTTCTTTTCGCTGCCTCTCCAGTAAGCACCTGTGCATGAAAGAAGCTTGAATGCCTTTACACCTGATGTTGAAAGCAAATGCGGACCTGCACAAAGATCTGTGAAATCACCCTGTTTATAGAATGAGATGGATTCACCCTTGTCTGCATGTTCCTCACATAACTCTACCTTGTAAGGCTCTCCCTGTTCCTTAAGATACGCAATGGCATCCTCAGGTGACATTTCAAACTGCTCAAGTTTAATTCCTTCTTTTACAATTTTTTTCATTTCTGCTTCAATGTTTAAGAGTTCCTCTGCTGTAAATGGCTTAGGAACATCAAAATCATAATAAAATCCATTATCTATAGCAGGGCCTATAGCAAGCTTTACTTCTGGATACAGACGCTTTACAGCCTGTGCTAAAATATGTGATCCTGTGTGCCAGAATGTTTTCTTACCCTCAATGCTGTCAAATGTCATGACTTCAAATTCACAGTCATCGTTTATAATTGTTCTTAAATCTGCAACATTACCGTTAATTTTTACACAGCAAGCAGCCTTTAAGAGTCCTGAGCCTATGCTTTTTACTATGTCAGCAGCAGACTGACCTTTTTGGGCTTCTCTTATGCTTCCATCTTTTAATGTAAGTTTAATCATTAAAATTCAATTCCTTTCAAAAATATAAATAAAATTAAAAAAGCCCCTTGGATATTAAAAACATCCAAGGGGCAATAAAATTGCGGTTCCACCCTGATTCCTGCAGATAAACACAGCTAAGCTGACATTAAAAAATCCACAGATCTCCATATTCCTGTAACGGAGAACACCCGTCGTCTATTAGACGCACTCTAAGGACGGTATCCTTTCAGTACAACCATAATTTCACTCTCAGCCAATGGTGAAATTTCTCTTATAAAGCTCTCGTACATCGGGCTTTCCTTATCATTGTTTTAGTATAATATAAATAATCAATCGACTAATTATTTATATTATACTTTATTAAAATATAAAAGTCAAGACATGAAAAATAAAAAAAATCTGATCATTACTATATGTCAGTATTCGTTAATATTCAGCCTCATATATACCTCCGCAAATATTTCCTAATTCCTCTGATACAACAAGGAAAATACCTGAATTCAAATATTTTGCTTCGGATACACTGCTTATTTTTTCTCTCATTTTCACGAAATACGAAATTGCTTCATATAAATATTTAATTCTCTTTATAAGTATATATCTCCTGATTATTCTAATACTAATTTACATAATATCAACAAATTTCCTTAATATTATAACATATTATTTCTAACAGTATAATTTTTTCTAAAATTTGCATAAAAAATTTATATGATACTATTTTTGATTTGAAAATCCGAGACAAAAAATATTAACTTTAATGCTGAAGGTTTGTTTAATATTTTAAAATTCCTTGACTTTTAAGCCAAAAAGATTTAAAATAGAAGTATTGCATTTATTCATATTTTGCAATTATATTTGATAGGCCATTGCTTATTAAATTGTGTCCTTTAAATGACACATAAAACAAAACGCATTTACCTGTTACGGAATCAAATATTTTTTAATCTCTCAAATACATAATTGCCTTTACAGATATATTATAAATTAAATAGATCATTATGGAAAATTAGTTTCTTGAAGTTTAAAAATTAAATATTATTATGTACCGGTTTCACAGGTATGCGTTTAATACAATTTTTAATTATCTTACCAGTGAAAGGAGGAATTATTTTCCATGTTGACAACAGTTGTTGTTGGTTTACTAGCTCTAGTAATAGGTGCCTGCATATCAGGTGTTATTTGTTTTAAACAAGGTATTTCTTACAGGCAAAAGCAAGCTGAGTCTGCAATTGGTTCTGCTGAAAAAGAAGCCGAAAGAATTATTGAAAACGCTAATATCGAATCTGAAAGCAAGAAAAAAGCTGCACTTGTTGAAGCTAAAGATGAAATTTACAAATTAAAATCAGAGGCCGATAAAGAAATCAAAGACAGACGCTCAGACATTTCAAGACAGGAAAGAAGAATTCAGCAGAAGGAGGAAAACCTCGACAAGAAAAATGATAATCTTGAACGTAAAGAGGAAGTTCTCCAGAACAAAATCAAATCAGCAGATGAAAAACTCAGTGAAGCTGAAATAATCAAGAAAAACCAGATGGATATTCTTGAAAAAATCTCAGAATTCACAAGAGAGCAGGCAAAGGATTATATTATATCACAGCTTGAATCAGATCTTGTGCATGAAAAAGCGCTTAAAGTTTCTAATTATGAACAGCAGATCAAAGATTGCTGCGATGAAAAAGCCAGAAATTACATTTCCCTTGCCATTGCAAAATGTGCAGCTGAACAGGTATCAGAATCATCTGTATCTGTTGTAGCGCTCCCTAATGATGAAATGAAGGGACGCATAATAGGACGTGAGGGAAGAAACATCAGAACCCTTGAAACTCTTACAGGTGTTGATCTTATTATTGATGATACACCGGAAGCAATAACATTATCATGTTTTGACCAGGTAAGACGTGAAGTTGCAAGGATTGCTCTTGAAAGACTTATTGCAGACGGACGAATTCATCCTACAAGGATTGAAGAAATGGTTGACAAGGCAAGACGCGAGGTTGAACATAAAATCAAACAGGAAGGTGACCGTGCTGTACTTGAAACTAATGTTCACAATATTAATCATGAGCTTATCAAACTTATCGGACGTCTAAGATTCCGTACAAGCTATCGTCAGAACGTCCTGAATCATTCTATTGAAGTAGCACAGCTCTCAGGAATACTTGCTTCTGAACTTGGCGTTGATGCTAATATGGCAAGACGTGCAGGACTTCTCCACGATATAGGAAAGTCTCTGACAGCTGAAATAGAAGGCTCACATGTTCAGATAGGTGTAGATGTATGTAAAAAGTACAAGGAAAGCCCTGAAGTTATCCACGCTATTGAAGCCCACCATAATGACGTAGAACCTACCACAGTAATTGCTTGTATAGTACAGGCTGCAGATGCTATCTCAGCTGCAAGACCTGCTGCAAGAAGCGAAAATTACGAAAGCTATATCAAACGTCTGCAGAAGCTTGAAGAAATATGCTCATCATATGAGGGTGTTGATAAATGCTTTGCCGTTCAGGCAGGCCGTGAAGTCAGAATTATGGTTGTACCGGAAGTAATAAATGATGAAAAAATGGTTCTGGTCGCACGTGATATAGTAAAGCAAATTGAAAATGAAATGGATTATCCTGGACAGATAAAAGTTCACCTGATCCGTGAAAGCCGATCAATAGAATACGCTAAATAATAGTAAAAGATACCCTACCACAAAAAGTAGGGTATCTTTATCTGAAATGAAAGGATTTGTTTTTAGTATGGATGAGAAAAACCAGAAAATGCATAAGACTATTTTCCACACAACGGAAAAGTCTAATTTTATCCTTAATATGACCTATGAGCAGTTCAACAAATTTGCTTCTTATTCATTAATTATCGGATTTATTATTCTTTCTGTAATTTCATGTGCAACTGAACTTATAGCGTGTAAAGCATCTACAATAGGTACCAAAGGCGGTCCATTGTGGGAGGATTTTGAAAACTCTGAATTTATATATTCTATTTTCCATGACTGGCGTGCACTACCTTCATTTGCGCTTGCTGTTGTAGGAATATTAGGTGCAAGTATATTTATTATAGCACTTATCAAACAAACGCTTACTAAAAAACAAGTCATTCCATGTATTGCAGTTCTTGTAATGTTCATATTTATGTACATATCCTCGTTAAATTCATTTTCAGGTATACCGGATTATACATGGTTTTTAGGATACAGATTCAGCAGATATGAAGGATTTATGACATATCTCAGTTACATGCTGATATTTCTCGGGGGTATATCAATATCAGACAAGGCTGCCGTAAAACGAATATTTGATGCTTTTATAATAATAATATCCGTACAGTGCATATGGTCAGCGCTCCAGTGGATACCATCATTCCCTGGATTCTATCATAGCCTTATGTATGAGGCAAATTCAAATCTTAATCTTCCGAGCGGAACTACAGGAAGTCCTATATTTCTTGTATCACTTCTTTCGGTGGGGCTTTCAATAGCACTTGCCGGATCATGCTCTGATAAATCTGCTAAGCGACGTTTATTATATAAAATAGCTATTGTCCCGTTTGCATTTTTTATGATAAAAACTCAGACTCTTATCGGACTTATATCTGCCACAGTTATAACCGTTACTTTTTTTATTATCACTATAATAAGCAAAAAAAAGAAAAGTGCTGAATTTAAACCTTATGTATCGCTTCTTCTGATGATCGGGGGCTTCGCAGCAGCACTGCTGATAATATTCATCACCGGCTTTAAGATTTATGACGGCAGTATAATGTGGCAGGATGGCTTCAAAAGGCTCTATTCATTCGGAGAGTATCGTTTCAAAGAAGATCACCCGTTTGAAATAGACAATATATCATCATTATACTCTTATCTCTGGGATAAGGCCTTTGAATATATAAAAAAATTTCCTGTAATAGGTGTTGGTCCTGACGGCTTTATAATTCCTCAGATGGATCCTGATCCGGGACTTATGTTAAGTGGATATAAGCCTGACTTTACATTTGACAGACCATACAATGAATATTTGTTCTATGCAGCCTCATTCGGAATTCCGTTCTGTATAAGTTTTGTTGCTGCAATAGTATATTCCCTTGTAAATGCTGTAAAACAAGCAGCAAAGTTCTTTTCACAAAAAACGGACTGGATCTTCTGTGGTGTTTTAATAAGTATTGTATCATACATATTTATCAGTGTTATAAACACAAGTTCCCCTACTGTTTCACCGTTTATATGGCTGATATTAGGCATAAGCTGCAGCAGTCTTAAAAAATCTGAAGAACAAAAAGTACACAGTTAAGTCTTATATAAATAAAAAATTACAGTATCTTCAGAAGATACTGTAATTTTTTATTTTGTATTATCTATATTCCATCTGAAAGTACATACACTGTTTGACTTCGTTCCATCAAGAACATTATTATAGAAATATGTATCCAGATCATTGTACCTGTAATTTGATTTCATCTGTTCCCTGTCTGTTATCCTGGCAAGCTTTGCTTTTACCATATCAGAACCTATATTGCGCTGGATAACAGGACCATATTTATTTTTTGATCTTACAAATTTTATTATTTCACGTACAGAAATGATGTTAGGATCTGAAACGTTATATATTCCGATGTACTTTTTGTCATCTGCTATTTTCATAAAGCATAGTATAAAATCCACCAGATTGTGAAGGCAACAAAACTGAAATCCATAATCACCGTTACGGTATACAAACATTTTTTCATCCGAATCAAGTATCTTGTTAATAAGATTATCAAGATAACTGCTTGTATATATAGGTGCAATTCTCAGCACAGCAGCAATCATTTCAGTCTGCTTGTTTATTGAAGATGCAAGTTTTCTTTCTGAATCGTATTTTAACTTTGCATAGTTTGTCGTAAGCCTGAGTTTATCTGTTTCACGGATAGGTTCTCTTGTTTTAGTTAACTCATATACCTGACTTGTACTTATAAGAATGAATTTCTTAACACCGGCAGCAACAGATGATGTATATATAAAGCTATCAAAGACCGCACTCCGTTTAATTTCCTTTTCAGTTATAATATACCCGAGGTCATTATCAACAGTACATGCACAATGGACTACAACATCAAATTTTTCCTCCTTGAACAACCTGTCATATACATCTCTGTCATATACGTCAGCCTGAACAAATCTGTAATTTACTTTTCCTTCGTTATATTCACTTGGATTTATATCAGTTGCAGTTACTTTGTTTTCCTTTTTCAATATACCGGAACAGATTTTTTCACCAATCAGACCACACGCACCAGTAACCAATACATTCATATCCCACACTTCCTCTGCAATTTATTCTTGATATTATATAAAAACTATAGTATAATACATTTAGTACATTTTACACTATAATTATAACATATTACCGTTATAAAATCAATATATTAATAATAATATAACATAATACACAAAAAGGATTGTCCTATATGCCTAAAATTGAAGAAAATATCAACAGTGTCAAACGATATCTTACACAAAATTCCTATCTCAGAAACAAATTTGGAAAAAAAGTTGTTAAACTGTCACTAAATGCCGGAATGAACTGTCCTAACAGAGACGGAACCAAAGGTACTGGCGGATGCACTTATTGTTCTGCTTCATTAAGCGGTGACTTTTCAGGGAACAGATCTGATACCATAACCGAGCAACTTACAGCACAAAAGGAACTGCTGTCACATAAATGGCATGACTGCTTTTATATTCCGTATTTTCAGGCTGGTTCAAACACCTATGCACCGGTAAATATACTGCGGCCGATGTTTGATGAAGCTCTGTCATTTAATGATTGTGTAGGCATTTCAATAGCTACACGTGCAGACTGCATAACAAATGATATGGCGGAGTATCTTTGTTATCTTGACAGCACAACATATCTGACCGTTGAACTCGGACTTCAGACGGTATTTGATAATACAGCAGTAAAAATAAACCGGTGTCACACATATGAAGAATTTCTCACAACATATAATTTTCTTCATAATAAAGGGATCAATGTATGTGTTCACATTATAAACGGTCTTCCCGGTGAAACACGTGACATGATGATTGAAACTGCTGCAAGGGTAAGTGCTCTCAGACCACACAGTATCAAAATACATATGCTTCACATAATTAATGGCACACAGCTCGCAGAAGAATATAATCGTCATCCTTTTAATATTCTGGGACTTCAGGAGTATATAAATATAGTCTGTGACCAGATAGAAATTATGCATCCTGATACAATAATTGAACGTGTAACAGGTGACGGAAACAAAAATACATTAATTGCACCGTTATGGACTGCAAATAAAAAATCTGTAATGAACGGAATTGATAAGGAACTTATCAGAAGAAACTCTTATCAGGGAAAACACACACAAAGGGCTGCCTTTTGAGGCAGCTCTACTTTTTCAGGTAATACCTTCGTTTGCATCTTTAATTAATGTGTCCATAACATTATAACACGCTGATACTGTTTCTGCCCATGAAGCTCCGCCCTGGAGCGAAGCACGTATACCGTATTCACCGCTGTCAAGCGTATCTGCAATATCAGAACTTACCCCTGTGTAGAAATCAAATACAGGATTTTTAATTGCCATCTCTGTCATAGTATCTCTCATATCTATCATTTCCTGTGTCCATCCATATGAATCAACAACAAGATCATTTCCTATTTCACCCATTCCTTTATTAAGAAGGGTTGCTCTCTTACATTCTACAAATTTTGCCACACCTTCAGGATTTTTTCCTCCGGAAACCATAAGATATCCTTCTACATTAGCAGGTATGTAATACTCATCTGACTCTGGATCTTTCGGCATTGGCACGAAAAACGCATCCTTTCCCAGAGTTTTCTGCCATTCATCAGGGGATTTGTATACTGCCCATAATCCACATGGATAAAACAGCTCCTTACCCTCGCCGATAAACGACGGCATTTCCTTCCAATCAAATTGTTCCTTATCTATAACGCATCCTGATCTGTATAAGTCAGCCATAAAATTCTGAGCTCTTTCAAGGTTTGGATCTCTGAGATTATTTACAAGCTTTCCGTTTTCAAGTCCGATATAAGGAACACCTGTTGTCAGTGAAAGTGCTGCCTCTGTCCAGAATCCATCCAGACCATAAAGACCGTTATCAGGGTCTGAGAATTCTTCCAGAAGCCCTTTAAACGTATTCCAGTCCCATTTTCCTTCTTTAAAAAGCTCTGCCGGATCATCCAGGCCATATTCTTCTATAGTTTTCTTATTATAGAATACTGCTGTATTTCCTCCGCTTATATCAGTACAGATAATATAGTGATTTCCGTCCCATTTGAGCATATCATTTGCATCCTTGACATCACTCCATAAATCCTTATTAAAATCTATGTAATCATCAACAGGAGCAAACATTGATTTTATTGCACCTTTAGGAAAAGCATCAGCATCACCAGCCGGAAAAAAATCTATTCCCTCATTTCCGTTTATTGCCGTTGCCAGTTTTTCATATCTTACTGACCAGTCAACGATTGTTTCTTCTATTTTTCCTCCGTATCTTTCCTGGAAAACTGCATATTCAACATGGGTACCATCTGAAAATCCCCAGTTGGCCATCCACTTTATTGTCTTGTTCTCAAGTTCACCTGTAAGTCTTTTATCTGATGCCGCTATTGATGAAAGCTCCTTGCGAATAGCCGGATCAAGCTTGTCCTCACTTGAACTGTTCTTTGATGAATTACATGATGAAACTACTGCTGTCATTGATATAGCCATTAATGCTGCCAATACTACTTTTGTCTTTTTCATTCAGTTCAATCCTTTCATAAATATAACTTACCCCCGCCTATAAGACATCAGGTTATACTTGCATCTACGATATTCAGGCGGTATCTTTTACATCAATATAAATCTGTTTTTATTAATATCCCAAAATTGCATTTATATTATTAGTATAACAAATTATTATTTATAAGGTCAATTATCATTATGCAATATATTATATATATAATTGTAGTAATATTAAACAATTCTCTGTTGGTGATTTTTTCAACACTATGCTTATTTTAAACAAGCTATAGCTTACTAATACTACCGTAAATTTTTAATATGTTATAGTTAATATATAAATATATTACTCACTGGCATGATCTATGCCCTGGTGCAGCATTGTATGCACATGTGAATCTGATAAGGAATAAAATACAGTTTTACCATCTCTGCGATATTTTACAAGACGAGCCTGCTTGAGCACCCTTAACTGGTGTGAAATAGCAGATTGCTGCATATTTAATATCTGTGCTATGTCACATACACACATTTCATTTTCAAGAAGTACAAATAGTATCTTTATTCGTGTGGCATCACCGAAAACCTTGAATAATTCAGCTACATCATAGAGCATTTGCTCAGCAGGCATTTTACCGGAAATTTTTTTTATTATGTCAGTGTCTGTATAACTGTTTTCACACATCATTTCATTGCCCATATTATTCCTCCGTTTTATATTGTGCAGCTTTAAATAAGGATTGCCCGTTTTTAACGTGACAATGTGCAGTATAGTTGCACATTATCATTCAGCAGGAGATATGACTCCTGCTGAATGTGAATATTTTACTCACCGCCTCAAAGGTGGGTAAAATATTGCCTCAGTCATATCATATATAATTATACACCGTAATACTTCAATGTGTCAACTTGCGGTAAAGAAAAAACAGAATTTAAAACCTTTTCACCAAATCAGATACTCTTAAGACAATTTCCGTCATCCCCTTATTTTATCCATTGACAAACACGTAATAGTGTTGTAATGTAAAAATATATAACTTAGGCAGTATGAAGCTATGCTGCACATTGTCACGTTAAAAATGGGCATACCCTTATTTGAATAAAATACAATTATATAAGATACAGCTTGAACTCATTGTCTTAAGAAAGGACTGACTCGATAATTATGGGTTTTATATATGAAAATATCGGCTCTGTAATAATAGTTGTTATACTAGCGCTTGCTGTTACCGGTGCAGTTATCCACTTAATAAAGAACAGAAAAAAAGGAGGCTGCTGTGGCTGTCCTCATGCATCCGAATGTAAGCGTCTATGCAAAAAAGACAAATAAAAAATCCGGTTTGCCCCAGATCGGATTCTTTATTTGCATTGATAATTAATATATGATAAAATTATATGGCATGTCTAATATTATTTTTCGGAGGAATACAAATGAATTTTTCATTAACCACTGCAAAACAGGGACTAAAAGACGGAATTCCTATAGGGCTCGGCTATCTTTCTGTATCATTTACATTCGGCCTTATGGCTGCAAATCAGCATCTCTCTGTACCTGAGGCAGTTATAATCTCAATGACAAATCTCACCTCTGCAGGACAATTTGCAGGACTTGACATAATATCTTCTTCGGGTTCATTTGCTGAAATGGCACTTACCCAGCTTATTATAAACATACGATATGCTCTTATGAGTCTCTCTCTCTCGCAAAAACTTGATAAATCATTTACTACTCCCCACAGACTTATCACAGCATTCGGTATAACTGATGAAATTTTTGCAGTAGCATCTTCAAAGGACAAGCTTATAAATAAAAAATATATGTATGCCCTTATACTAATACCTTTTCTTGGATGGAGTCTTGGTACTCTTGCAGGTGCTGCAGCAGGCGGGATACTTCCTGCAAGACTTAAGTCTGCACTTGGAATCGCAATTTACGGAATGTTTCTTGCAATAATAATACCTCCATCAAAAAAAAGCAGGGGCGTCCTTGCAGCTGTTATTATTTCATCTTTAATAAGCTGTCTTACATATTATCTTACAAATATAAGCTCAGGATTTTCAATAATCATCTGTGCTGTAGCAGCTGCCGCTGCTGCCGCACTATTTATGCCGGTAAATAACGACGAAGAAGAGGAAGAAACCAAATGAAGCTTATAATATATATACTTATAATGTCGCTGACAACATATCTGATCCGCATGCTTCCTTTCGTTCTTTTCAGAAAAAAAATAAAATCCAGATTTATAAAGAGTTTCTTATTCTATATCCCGTATTCAGTGCTTGGCGCAATGACTATTCCGTATATTTTCTACTCAACTGATAATGTTATTTCCTCATGTGTGGGCTGCATTACTGCTTTGATTATGTCAGTAAAGAATAAATCACTTATAGTTGTAGCTCTTGCTGCATGTATGGCAGCTTTTATAACTGAAATCATTATTTCCTGTGTTCCCATGTAAAAAGCAATTGAACACAGCATAATTTAACCCTTATAAATTATTCATCCGGCCTGATACTGCATAGTACCGACCGGATGAATTCATATTCTGACTTCAGTGTCTTCTGTCATTTAAAAGGTCAACCTGATTTTTTATCGGAGTCTGATTTTTATGCTTTTTGTTTTCGTACAGTCTTCTGTCAGCATTTGTCATAAGCTGATCAATTGTTTCATTATCCATGGAATTAAAACAGTACACACCCATACTTATATCAACGTTATACGGCTTATTACTATGTTTGTTGAAATTCTGAGCATATTTTTTTATTCTTGTACATATTGAGTTGACCTGAGAATTATCAATATCAACAATAAATGCAACAAATTCATCTCCGCCTATTCGTCCTACTATATCTGATACGCGCAGATTGTCTTTAAGTATAGAAGCCGCTTTTTTTATCGCAAAGTCACCATCATCATGACCGAAACTATCATTAATAATTTTAAGATTATCAAGATCTGCAAAAATCACTGCACCTGTACAGTCCTTATTCTTATATTTTTCAAGAATTTTTTCTGATTCTATAAGAAATCCTCTTCTGTTAAACACACCCGTCAACTGATCTGACACAGATTCATGGCTTAAAATAGCGTTTGCTTTCTTTACCTCAAGCAGTGCACCTTCAAGCAGATTCATAAATCTTGTCAGTTTAATTGATGTGCATATCTGTTTGCATATGTTGTCAATATTGGTTAATCTGTTGAATTCTGTTTCAACAAGCAATATGCCATATTGTTCTTCATTAAAATAAAGTGCCTCAAGAATCATTGTTTTTCTTCGTTTTTTTGATGTAAAACTGTTATCCATAAATTTTTCTGAGGCAATAACCTGTTCCTCCTGAAACGGAACTGTACATATTTTGTCTTCACAAAATGCTTTTAGATAAATATTTTCAGGACGTTCCCATTTTGCAGAAAGATGCTTTGTAGCAGTATTAAGAATTGATTTTTCATAAATATAAATATAGATACTTTTAAAATTTATATTTGAAACATTATGCATCAACAGTGAAAAGCATTTTTCCTCATTTTTTCCGTTGGCCATCATATCATTTGCTAATTTTGAAAATACGGATAAATCTGTAACGGTTTCTTTTTCATTGTTTAAATATTTCTCAGCATAATATCCACTTATATGCTTATACATCATCTCAAATACAGAATATATCATTATGCTTTTTTCTTTTGAAAATGAGTTTCTGAGTGCAATCTGCTTTAATATATATATCATGGAATTAATGGTATCAAGAGTTAAATATGAAATATTATTATGTGTCATAAGGTCAGACACATACTCATTTATCTTAATATCAAAATTATTGCTGATTACTATTTTATCAATTATTAAGTTCAGTAAATCATCAAGTGTTTTTTCCTGCGATCTAGGAATAATATCAATTGCAGAATTTTTTGCAATGTATTTTTTGATATTATTTATAAGTACATTTCTGGGAAGATCAATTTTTAATTCATCATAGTCGAGTTCATCATTATTACCAGCATTGCAGCCGCAGGACTGTCTTATTACAAGAGATGAGCTTACATACTGATTCTCAACATGTCCGTTCTTATAGTATTTCACCGCCATTTCAACAGAATGATATCCCATACTCATAATAGATGATTTTACAGTTGTAAGAGGAGGCTCTATAACACTTGAAAATTCGGCATCATCAAAACCCGTTATAAGTATATCTTTTCCTGGCTTTATGCCTCTTTCCTCAAAAACTTTGTATGCTGCCAGAACCATTGAGTCATTTCCAAAGCATATTGCTTCCGGCATGTCATCTGCATTTCTGTCAAGCAGTTCTCTTATTTCACCTTCGCAAAATTCGGTGAAATCTGCATACACTACATATTTTTCATTGTATTCTATTCCGTTTTCACGAAGTACTTCTTTGTAAACATTAAGTCTTTTATCTGCAATAGCCAGATCCTTGGGTCCGCTTACAAATGCTACTTTTCTTTTTCCATGTCTGCATACAATATGCTCTATTGTTTCTTTAAGTCCATCAAGGCCGTAAACGATATGAGGGTAGCTATCAAGCTCTGATTCCATTATTATAAGTTTCATTCCGCTATACTGGTCAAGAAATTGTTTTGTCTGTTCACTATCCAAAAAAAATCCTATAATTCCCATTGATATAAGTAAAACATCAATATTTTTTTCAGAGATATAGGAGTACAGAACGTTGTTCTGGTATTCATATTCTGAAAGATCAACATTTTTCCATTTGGCATTTATTTCTCTTCCGGGAACTATAAGAAGATTCAAATCGTATTCTTCTGCTGCAATTCCAGCACCTTTGCACAACAATGCCGAGTAATCATTATAAATATTATTTATGATTAATCCAACATTGATTCTGTTATTATTTTCTATAATAATCACCCCATTATTAAGACACGT
>OBID01000533.1_pt1 | contig 15548 bp, 6 predicted proteins | sample 1519781 | NCBI WGS metagenome assembly OBID01 (sample SAMEA3991478, study PRJEB22521) | metagenome | biome: anthropogenic terrestrial biome; feature: sewage plant; material: sludge | place: Sweden | collected 2012-09-26 | reverse complement strand
TTCAGATCCTGATACAGGTGCTGTTGTAGATTCTGATGTTGGTTTTGTTTCAGATTCTGATGTTGGTCTTGTTACAGACTCTGATGTTGGTTTTGTTACAGATTCTGATGTTGGTTTTGTTTCAGATTCTGATGTTGGTCTTGTTACAGACTCTGATGTTGGTTTTGTTACAGATTCTGATGTTGGTTTTGTTTCAGATTCTGATGTTGGTCTTGTTACAGACTCTGATGTTGGTTTTGTTACAGATTCTGATGTTGGTTTTGTTTCAGATTCTGATGTTGGTCTTGTTACAGACTCTGATGTTGGTTTTGTTACAGATTCTGATGTTGGTTTTGTTTCAGATTCTGATGTTGGTCTTGTTACAGACTCTGATGTTGGTTTTGTTACAGATTCTGATGTTGGTTTTGTTTCAGATTCTGATGTTGGTCTTGTTACAGACTCTGATGTTGGTTTTGTTACAGATTCTGATGTTGGTTTTGTTTCAGATCCTGGTACAGGTGCTGTTGTAGATTCTGATGTTGGTTCTGATACTATTGTTGTTTCTGAAACTGTTGTTGTTTCTGAAACTGTTGTTGTTTCTGATTCTGTTGGCTTTGTTGTTTCTTTTGATGTTACCGTGCCGATTCCGTCTTTTACTGTAAGTTTTCCGACTACACAAGCAAGCTTACTTGGATCTACAATTGACTGTCCTTCGCCATCTTTAAGTGATGAAGCCTGTAAGTCAGTAAAGTAGATATCATATACTCCAGGTGCTATATCTGCAGGAACTTTTAAGTCAATAAATGCAAATTCACCGTCGCCAGTTTTTATATTGTGACCATCACTTGAAAGGAACTGGACACCGTTACTTAACTTGGATGATGTCCATGTACCATCAAAGTCACTTGCCATGAATGAAGCCTTAAATCCTTCTTTTCCTGTTCCTATTACAAGACCAGCCTGGAATGAACTGATTCCGAATGTGTTGTTTTCCAACATAAGGCTGATTTCATTTGTTTGTCCTGCTTTTACTACAGCATCTTTGAATACAAACTTCATTGCATCCTTATTAATTGGCTTCTCTGTTGTTGTTCCGGATGTTGTAGTTGTTTCTGTTGGTGTTGTTGGTACTGTTGTTTTAGATACTGATGTTACTGTTGAATCTGATGTTGGTACAGTAGTATTTGATGTTGGTAGTGTTGTTTTTGATACATCTGTATTTGATGTTACTGATGTGGCTTTTGTTGTAACTGTCATATGTGATGTTGACTTTGTTGTTGACTGTGTTACAGCAGATGTTGAAGCCGTTGACTTTGTTGTTGACTGTGTTACAGCAGATGTTGAAGCCGTTGACTTTGTTGTTGACTGTGTTACAGCAGATGTTGAAGCCGTTGACTTTGTTGTTACGTTTGTACTTGACTCGGATGATGTCTTTGTTGATGATGTTGTTACTGCTGTACCAGATCCCGGCAGTGTGGTTTCTGATGTTACCGGATTTGTAGTGGTTGCTGATGTAGTAACTTCTGTAGTTGTTATATCAGCCTCTTTTGTAACCATTGCATATCCATCAGTTCCCTTTGCAACATTATCAGAAGGTTTACTTGCTACAAAATTAAATCCATCTTTAATAAAGTTTACATTATACTTATAATCCATTTTTACATCTTCAGGTAATATAAAAAGTAATGTAGCCAACGCGCCTGTTTTTACACAATCTTTACCATGATTGTTATTAATAAGGAGCTTCTTTGTTTTTATTCCGCAATCCATTATTGCATCAATAGATTCAATATTTCCATTTTCATCTGTCAGGCATCCTAATAATTTAAGATCCGAATCAAAATCAAATTTAATTGTAGCCGTATTTACTCCTGCATTTACAAGCATATTTACAGGTACTTCTATTACCTTATTTTTTTCATATCCTGCATACTCTGGTTTTATTGTACCATTTGAATATGCATTTGTGTACTGTGAAACAGTTTTTAACGAATCATAATACTTTGTTACGTCATCTATATCCAGAACATAATCAGCATCCTCTGCTGGATCAGATGATGTTACCATTGCGTATCCATCAGTTCCACTTACAACGTTCTCAAAAGGATCAGCTGCAACAAAATTGAAACCGTCCTCTATGAAATTAATCGGATATTCATGATCCATTTTTACATCATCCGGAAGCATAAAGAGCATTGTTGCTAAGGTTCCGGTTTTTGTACAGTTCTTACCATGATTGTTGTTAATCAGAAGCTTCTTAGTCTTTATTCCGTAATCCACTACTGCATCAATTGAAACAACGTTTCCGCCATCATCCTTAAGGCATCCGATAAATTCAAGTTCAGAATCATAGTCAAACTTGATTGTTCCTGTATTTACTCCTGCATTTGCAAGCATATTTACAGGTACTTCTATTACCTTGTTTTTTTCATGGCCTATATATTCAGGTTTAAGATTTCCACCTGATATATTACCGTCCGAATATGCGTTACTGTACTGTGAAACATTTTTTAGTGAGTCATATTGTTTTACTGTTTTTGCTATTTCCAGAACATAATCGGCATTATTTACTTCTGCTTTTCCTGCTGTCAAAGGTACCGTATCTTGTACTTCTCCTGAAATAACTGAGGCATTAAAAATACTTAATTGTGGATCTATTGCTGAGAATGGACCGGATATAAGCAACATTAACGCCGTAACAGCCGCAGCTGTTCTTTTTAAATCCTTCATATTTGACCTCCTGATAAATATAATTTTTCGCTAAATTTATCATACCACATTTTTTAGCATTCTGTCAATTAACTTGTTTGAGTCAGCATTAACTTTGTTTATTATGTCAAAGTTAAATGCACATATTGTCATCAAATATATGATTTCGCATACAATGATTTATTTGTTTTTAATCATTATATTGACAAATCAAAAATATGATTTCATTATGATATCAGCAAGTTATCCATATACCATAGCTGTTTTCTTAACCCTATATTTAATTAAATTAAGCTTTAATTTAATTAAATATAATTCAATGTAAATTTATTTATAAAGCATTATTAGTGTGCGGTAAATCCACTTATAACTCATGCAATTTGTAAACCTGGCATGCAAAATATCACATATTAAGTCAGTACAGGAGAGCAATCTGCTGCACTGACTCCAAATGTGCTCTTTTTATCACATAGCCATATTCATGATATAGCTTTTATTATATTACAAACTCTAAAATTTATTTTGATAATAGCTTTGTCCATTCAGCTGAAACATTGAATTTTTCCCCTTTGACATCAGCTACTGCTGCTAGTGCTGCGAATCTTAAGATCAATGTTGAATCTACTACATCAATCTCTCCTTCTGTATCTAAATAGGTATTGGCAAGGAATCTCATAAATTCAAGTACCGTTTTTTCTCCAAATGTTTTAATTAATTCGGCATCCAATTGTTGTTGTGATTCTTTAAGTATATCAGGTAATACTGATGAATTAACAATATTCTTTGCCGATTCTCTAATAACTATAGTTGAATCTACTACATCTACGTCGTGATTAAGTGTCACATCACCCAATTGACCTATAAGAACATCAAATGATCCGATAATTTTGCCTTCTGGTGCTATTTCTGCATCCGTATATGTAATATCAACTGCATATTTAAATGCACTCTTATTATATAACTTAGATGGTACTGCTTTATCAGAAACATTTAGCTTATTGGTTATATCAACTTCTTTGTCAATAGTTACCTGTCCGTTATTATATTTTGTTACTATATCCGCTGTTACTTTTAATCCTGTTGAATCAATCTTCTTATCTGAATGTGAATAATAGAATTTAACATCCGGATTCGTTATCTTAACACTTCCTGATACTATCTCCTTGATTACAACAGATTTTTGTTTAATTTCTATTATGCTTTCTTCACCATTTACAGTTGATAATTCTTTGTATATAGCTTTTTTAACCCCATTGTCAACAACATAATTAACCGCACGTTTAGCTGACGCATTTATATTCACATCATACTTTCCGATCGGTGTGCTTTCTTTTGCATTAATTACTAATTCAAATAATTCAGTATCTGAAGAAAGCTTTGTTGTATCTATACCATACAGATAAACTGTATTTCCGTTAATCTCATATTTAGTGTCATCTGTTTTTATATTGGAATTCATCTGAATATCTGATACTGTAAACCTTTCATCCATTTTAAACTCTATAACAGCTTCATGAAAATATGAAGCTGTATTAAAATCCTTAAGATTCACAGATACAGGTGATATTTTCATTCCTTCAATTACTGAAATATCATCACATTTTATTTTTACAGGATATGCTTTTATATCTATTTTTTCATTACTGTCCACTCTGTCATTTTTAAGATCATTTATATCTGTTACAACAGGTATTTCAATATCTTTTGGTGTTGTTTCGGATACTTGTGTCTGTGAAGCAACTGTTGTAACAGCCCCTATGGTTGTTACCGTTGTTGATTTTGATGAATCAGTAGTTTTTGGTGGTGTAGTTGCCTTTGTTGATTCTGTTGTTGATGGTAATGTTACTTTTGATGTTGACTGGGTTGGTTTTGTTGTCGATGGTGCTGTTACTTTTGATGTTGACTGAGTCGGTTCTGTTGTTGACAATATTGTTGTTACTTTTGTTGATTGTACAGTTGTTAATGATGTTGTTGCTTCTGGAATTGGTTTGGTTGTATCCGGAGTGGTTACTTTTGTAGTTGATTCTGATGTTCCCGGTTTTTGTGTTGTTGTAATTTCTGATGCTGGTTTCTGTGTTTGATTTGAGGTGATTTTTGTTGTAATATCTGTTTTTGTTGATTCTGTTAATGAAGAAGTTGTTGTTACTTTACCTTCAGCTGTTACCATCGCATATCCATCAATTCCACTTACACTAGTTAAAGCGGGGTCGCCCGAAACAAAGTTAAATCCGTTATCTTTAAAGTTTATCTTATACTCATAATCATACTTTACATCATCAGGTAATATAAAGAGCATTGTTACTAATGTTCCTGTCTGAACACAATTGTTTTTATATGAGTTATTTATAAGAATTTTTTTAGTATTGATTCCATAATTGACTGTTGAGTCAATTGAAATAATATTTCCATTCTGATCTTTAAGACATCCCATAAATTTAATATTCGGATCACAGTCAAACTTAATAGTTGCCGTGTTAACACCTGGGTTTTTAGTAATATTCATTGGTACTTCTATTACCTTATTATTCTTGTAATCTGCATATTCAGGATTTATGTTTGTACCGTTTATATCACCATCTGAATATGCATTTATGTACTGAGACACTTTTTTTAGTGAATTATATTCTTTAACAGTTTTTCCGATTTCCATAGTATAATCAGTATCATCTGATGACTGTGTTTTTTTTATAGAAATACTTCCCGGTTCAAGCATACGTGTCCATATTGAAGATGCTGTTGTTTTAGAAAGCTGAAATGTATTATCGTTTATACTTATATTATATTTTTTATTTGAATCATATTTTTCAGGAAGTGCTATCAATAATGTAAATAGTGTTCCTGTCTGATATGTATTTGTAGTGGCGTTTCTCATACATATTGCTTTAATGCCATTTGTGGATATCGCACAATCGTCAAATGTCTGAATTATTCCATTGCTATTTTTCTTGTAACCTACCAATGTGAGTTCTGAATCAATAATAAAATCCATTACAGTTGTAAAAAAACCTGAATTATACTTTACATCAACCGGGACTTCTGCTACCCTGCATCCTTCTTTTCCTTTGAGTTCAGGTTTGATTACATTTTCGCTGTATGCTTCCTTGTAGTCACTTACCTTCTTTAAACTACTATAATCTTCTTCAGACTCTAATTCGATATCACCGACTTTGAAATAATATGTATACTGACTATAAACCGTTTCTGCAGATACCATAGGTATATCTGTAAAAACAGTTATTCCTGGAATCATCGATGAAACAGTACCGGATACAATTAACATCAATGCCGTTATAGCTGCTGTTGCTTTTTTCAAACTCTTCATTTTAACCTCCTGATAGACATAATTTTTTATTTATTATATCATTTATTTTGCAATTCGTCAATTAATATATATATATTATGTACTAATATATTGAATTATATTTAGGATAATTTTTAATAATATATTCCTAGTTTTTTAATTAGAACTTATTTCTGATAATAACAGATAACCTATTACCCTATATTCATAATTATTTTACAATATTAATGCTGCACCTTCAATTTAAAGGTGCAGCATTGTTCAAAGTATTTAATTATTAATATTAAAAACGCATTAAGAATTTTATAAAATAAATCATAATGAATTATTTACTCAGAAGTTTATCCCATTCAGCAGCATAATCAAATTTTTCACCCTTTATATCTGCTACGGCTGCCTTAGCTCCAAGTCTTAATACTAATGTTGAGTCTATAACATCTATTTCCTTTGTACCATCTACGTCTCCAACGCTCTTGCCCAATTCTACAATAGTATCTATTCCATACTTTTTAATTACTGGTGCAAGATCTTCACTGGATATATATATATCCTTTAATATTGATTCGTTTACTATATTTTTTGCAGATTCTCTAAGTAATATAGTTGAGTCAACAACATCTATTTCACCATTAAGAGTAACGTCACCCTTCATAGCTCTCAGATAATTAACCTGAACATTATCTATCTTTGAAGTAGTTGTAGGACCTGTGTATTCAAGTTCTGCTATGCGGTCAATAACACCTTCTTCTTTAATTACCTTAAAGTAATTACCAGCGGTTACTTCAACATCCTTTGTTGTTCCGTTTTTATCTTTCACAGTTGCAATAAGTTTAACTTTTGATAAATCAAGTTCTTTTGAATCTGATACAATAAACTTATCAACAGGTTTAACATCTGTAATTGTATAATCACCGATTGTTGCAGCCTGATATGTGATTACACCAGGTGTAATCTGCGATGGGTACATATTCTCATCTTTAGTTTTTGAATAAGCATCTACAAATTTAGGTGAAAGTTTAAATGTATCTCCGGATTGTACACCATCCGGGAGTTCAACTGTAACAGTGATAAATTTTTTATCTGTTGAAAATACATTATCAATAGCAGATTTGTTTACATACAGTATTCCTGGGCTTTTGATCTCCAACTCACCGTTGAGTCCACTGTCTATTGATACTATTTTAGCACCACCATCAACCTTAAATGATGATCTGAATGTGGAAAATTCTCCGCCTACATACATAGGAACCAGAACAGTTTTTGAAGCAGTTGATATTGAATCAATCTTTACTGTAAAGTTCTCAGTTTTCTTTTCAGGTGTGATCTGCACTACGGAATTCATATTCTGTATTGCCAATGGTGAAAATTCATATGATACTCTGTTCTCATCAGCTATATCACAATCATCAAGTGATACTTTGAATGTAGCTCCTGATGGTATATCTGTAGCAGCAACACCATCATACTGTATTTCTGTGTTTATATAAAGAAGTGGTGCACCCTTTTTAAGTGTATAATCTTTTGCACTTGAGAACACTATTCCCTTACCGTCTTTACTTTTATCAACACTTATTCCTGAATCTGCAGGCAAAGCACTTTCAATACTTGTTATCGCAAGATCATATCCACCATTTGGAAATATAGCTGTGCTGAATTTCATATTTGCAGTAGCAAATGAAACGTCTTTATTGAAGCTTACAGGAATTTTAACCTTAGTTGTACCTGTAACCACTGCCTGATCTTCCATAACCACTGCAAATGCATCTGTTAATACATCATCAGCAGCTGATACTATTGCTATAGGTGCACATACCATTGATGCTGTCAGTGCTGCTGCAGATGAGATTGCTATAAATTTTTTCATAAAAATCCTCGTTTCTTTTTATTGTTTTTAAAACTAAATCCTCCTATTTCTAGGAGGATTCGGTTTTGAAGAGATTATTCCTCTATATTAGTCTTTTTTCTTTTTAAGAACTACTGCTGTACCTGCTGCTACAATCATTGTTGCTGCAAGTGCTGCAATACCTGTGCTACTGCTTCCTGTTTTCGGTGAAGATGTTGCTGCTGCTGTTGGTGATGTTGCTGCTGCTGTTGGTGATGTTGCTGCTGCTGGTGTTGTTGGTGTTGTTGTTGCACCTTCTACTATTATAGAACCACCTACAGATCCGTCTGAATCACGAGTAAGTGCTAAATCATTAGCTACACTTACCTGTGTATTACGGAACTTAAATTTATTTTCGTTCCAAGAAATCTTGTATTCAGTACCAGCTATAGCATCCTCTGGTACAGTAAAGTTTAATGTAGCAATTACAGTTTTGTCTTTTAACGCAATCGGAGTAGATGAATTGTAGCTTAAGTACATGCTGCCATCAGTAATTTTCTGATTTACACCTGCAGGTGATGTAACAACATCTTTTTCAACAAGACCAAGAGCTTTATCGTAATCAACGATCATAGCAACTGAGTCAACTGATAATGTTGTATCACCCTTAACATAAATTTCAACTGCAACTGTTGCACCTGGCTTTGCAGAAACACCATCCTTAATATTAAGTTCTGCAGTATCACCTGCTGCTGATACGTTTAATGCTGAACCTGCTAATACCATTGACATTGCGGCAACTGTAGCCATTGTTTTCTTAAAAATCTTTTTCATAAAATTCCATTTCCTTTCAATACTTCTAGTGCCTTACACAGGCACAATACCCATGTAAGATACTAGTTATTAACCAATTATTTACTTAATTAATTTTGCCCATTCAGCTGCCACATCAAGTTTTTCACCCTTGACATCTGCTACTGCAGAAATTGCAGCGAATCTTAATACTATTGTTGAGTCAATTACATCAAGACCTTCAGCTGTATAAACATTACCAAGGAAGGTCATGAATTCTTCGAGAGTCTTTGCTCCTGCAGATTCATACAATCCTTCTTCTAATGTTTTCTTTGTTTCATCAAGTACTGTGCTGAGTATTGATTCATTTACAACATTCTTAGCTGCTTCTCTGAGTATTACTGTTGAGTCAGTTACGTCAACTTCATGATTAAGTGTAATATCACCCATCTGACCAATAAATGCATCAAATGCACCAGCCTTTACTCCGTCAGCTGCTAATTCAGCATCTGTAAATACAAGATCGATTGCATATTTAAATGCCTTCTTATTGTATGTTGAAGCAGGTGTTGCCTTATCTGCAAGTGTAATCTTATTTGTTACATCAATTGTTTCAGTTGCTGTTGTTCCGTCACTGTATGTTGTAACAACATCTACAGTAACCTTAAGACCTGTGAGGTCAAACTTGTCAGCATGTGAATAATAGAACTTTGTAGCCGGATTTGTAACCTTGAAGCTTCCGTCAGCAATCTTCTTGCTTACTACTGTAGCAGGGCTGATTGTGATAGAACCATCTGTATATGTTACATTTGAAATCTTTGCTGTTTTAGCAACTACTGAATTATCAGCTGCTGCCTGTGTAGCTACAACTTTTCTGAATGATGAGTTATCTTTGTCAAATTTAACTGCATACTCGCCAGCCTCAGCTGTGTCTGGTATTTCAACTACTAATGTGAAGAAATCATCACTATCTGTAAGTTCATAAGTATTTAAAAGTGATAATTCAACGACATTACCTTCACCGGCCTTAATAGCTGAAGAAGCTGCACTCATGATTGATTTGTTTGCTGTTTCGCATCCAACAATCTTGAATCCTTCTGGAAGAGCAAATTTAAGTGATGCATATTCAAAGTGTTCATCCTTACCGTCAAATCCAGCAAGGTTTACCTTGACATCAGCTTTCTTATCACCCTTATTAACTGAAACCTTTTCTGCCTTTACTTCAAATCCGTCACCTATTACTGTAACATCTGTTCCTACAGCTTCAGCAACTTTTCCGGTATATTTAATAATAGCACTTACATCAGGAATTGTTGGTTCTGTTACTGTACCAGTTGGTGTTGTTTCTGAACCTGTTGGTTCTGTTACTGTACCAGTTGGTGTTGTTTCTGAACCTGTTGGTTCTGTTACTGTACCAGTTGGTGTTGTTTCTGAACCTGTTGGTTCTGTTACTGTACCAGTTGGTGTTGTTTCTGAACCTGTTGGTTCTGTTACTGTACCTGTTGTTGAACTGATTGTTGTTGTTGTTGATGATTCTGTTGGTGTTGGTACTATTGATTTTACAGTAATAATACCAGGTGTTAATGTTGAAATAACAGCTTCTGTATTCTCAGCACCAACGGTTGTTACGCCGTCACCTTCAAAACCTACATTGATCTGACCTGAAGGTGCATTTTCAGCAACCTTAACTTTCAGTTCAATAAAGTCTGTATCATAAGTAAAATCCATTCCCATATCTGAAGATTCAATTATCCAAAGGAAACCACCTGGATTCTTTTTGCTTTCAGATACTGTAGGAACTGCACCACCAGCATTTGCTGCTGCTTTATTTTTTACTGAAACTATTGAGGCAAAATTTTTGTATTCATCAGCGATTGTAAATTTACCATCAAGTACACGAAGATTTTTAACGTCTACGTTTACAGGAATAGTTACTATTTCGCCAGGAGTAGCTGTTGTGCTACCGATTCTCATACCAATATCAGCCTTAGGTGTTTCAGGAGCTGCCTTTATTGTGATAATTCCTGTACCGTATGGTTCTGTTGGATATACTGTTATCTGATCTGCATTTGCAGAATCAACAGTACCATCTACAGATACTACAAATGTTTTACCAGCTTCTGCAACAGCAGCCGGGATTTCTACAGTAACTACAACAAATGCTTCATCTGTTGTAAATGCTGTATCGTTACCATTTGCACCCAGCCAGATTATACGGTTTGCATTATCTTTACCAAATGTAATTTCATTGCCATAAGCCGCACTTGTAATTGACTTGATTGTTGCACCGTCGCTTACTTTAAATGCTCCGGCAAATGTAGTTAATTTTGCACCATCAAGATATACAGGAATGTCAACTGTAAGAGTTTTTCCTGTTGCAGTTACATCCTTGCTTCCCATTGAAATCTTGTAGCCGTCGGTTATTTCATTTTCGCCAACTACTACAATTTTACCAGCTGTTTCAGCTGCTAAAAGATTTACCTGATTTTCATCAACGATATCAAGTGAACCATCAATAGTACTTACAACGAATTCATCGCCTACTACCTTACCTTCAGGAAGTGTAACATTGAGGATAAAGAGAACAGGTTTCTCACCATTTGCATTTATTGCAAATGACTGGTTTTTAACATTCTTTGTATTCCAGAGTGCTTTTTCAGGTACATTTACAGAATTCTGGAACTGACCATCAACAGCAGCACTACCTGCTTCAATAGATGCAATTTCAGCCTTCTTGTTATCCTTGTTTGTAACCTGGAATTTAGCTATAACAGCTGCAATACCTTCATTAGCTGCTGTATATGATACATATACAGGAACCTTTACTGTTTTCTGTGCAGCTTTAACATTAGCTGAACCAATCTCAACTGCAAGGCCATCTGTTGTCTTATCTTCTACAACTGTAAGAACTGCACTTGCATATTTTTCAGGTTCAAGATAATCCTGATCTGCAGATGAAGTATCAACCTCATCTAAGCTGACTGTGTACTTTGTACCTGTTTTAGCATCACTAGGAATCTGTACTAAAACTGTAACAAATGTTTTTGCAGTCTTAAAGCTTTCACCTGTACCATCACCCTTAGGTCCCCAGAGAATTAATCCCGGATTTGACTTTGATGACTGATAGAGTGACTGATTTAATGTTGTATTTGATGTAACAAAACCTTTTACTGTTGCACCATTATCTACAGAAAAATGTGCTACTAATGCAGCAATATCTGTTGGACATTCAATTGTCATAGGAACTGCTACGACATTTCCTGCCTTAACATCCTGATCATCCATTTTTGTTATGTAGCCTTTTACTGCTACAGGATCTACAACATTGATCTTAGCAGATAATTTGCTGTTTTCTGAAAAAGTATAGCCCTCATCTTTTGCTTCATTAGCAGGGTCTGTCTTTGTTGCTGTCAATGTATAGCTTGAACCTGATTTAGCTGTATCAGGAAGTATTACATCAACATAAGCGATAGTAGCATTTTCAAATGCCTTACCCTTACCATCTACAGCATTCCATGAAAAGCTTCTTTTATTTTCTGCTTTTATATTGGAATTTGCCTGAACTGAAGGTGTTTCACCTTCTCTTACTCCTGATATAACCGGAGCTTCTTCCCCATCCTTATCAGATGAAATTTCCAACGATACTATCATTGCTGCCAAGTCTGTACTAGTTACTTTGACAGGCACTGATGTTTTCTTAACGCCATTGAGTACTGATGTATCTTCCAGCGACAACACTGGCTGTTCAGCCGCTGCTGAAACTGCTGTATTAGGAACAACAGAACCACCGATTAACGATGCCATCATCATTAATGACGTCATTAATGAAATAACTCTTTTCATCATTCTTTTCCTTTCTGTTTAATCACTTCATTTATTTTTAGTGAATTTAAACCTTTGCTACAATGCCATACCACAATACGGCATATATTATCAGTATTTTGATATTTATGTTTACTGATAAGAATACAAACCAAGCAAACTGAATGAATGTAAATTCCCATTATTCATTCAGAGCTTGGAATGCCTTAAAACACTGTCAAATTAATTTAATAATGTTCTGTTATTATTTATTTAAGCTTGTCATATCCATAACCGGTAACTGTGAATCTGAAAGATCCTCAAGCAGATATGCCTTCAGCAAGAATAAATCCTGTGCGTTAAGAATTTCATCAGATTTTAGATCTGTATTCTTATCTCCCTGATACAGGTTACCGTTAATCTTACCCTGATCTGTAAGCTTTGCCATTTCAGGATCAAGAATAAACTGTACCACAAGGTCTGATGCGCTTACAACCTTATTGTCGTTTACATCTCCCCATAAAATCTTGGTAGAATTTTTTGTTACCTTGATAAGGCCCTGCTGTTCAACAGCTGCAGAATAAACTTTATCAATTGTACCATCTATGTAGCCGAAAACAAGATCCTTGTTGCCATCACGATCAATTGGTACAATGTTTATAGGGATTTCTTCACCCTCTGTTGCATCTTTGTAAACTGTACCGCTCACTGTAAGAAGAGTTCCTGTTTCCTTTGCCCAGTACTTTGAGGAATCAAGACCTGTGCACCATAACAAAGCTACTGTAGTATCCTTACCCTCTTTTTCAACTATGTTGTAATCAAAACAATCATAGCTTCCATTGTTAACCATTGTGATTTCATCTTTAATGGTTGATGACTTATCAAGCTCAGCTGCTGTAGCACCTGTAGAACTCAGAACTTTTCCTTCTGTTATCTTAACATTCTGAATTTTAGCAGGATTATATGTGATTGCGAATTCACAACCTGAAAAACCCTGAGCGGCTTCACCTGCAAGCTTTGATAAATCAATGTTCAGTTCAAATGCTGATCCTGCTGTTTTTTCAATGTGCTCACCCTTAAGCAAAACGTTGGCATCATCAGCTGCTGAAACAAATCCTGATACCATAGTTACTGATGATATTGCTAAAGCGACTACACCTGAAATAAATCTTTTAGCTTTCATTTTTTCCCTCCATTTAATTTTTTATATAATCAAAGGACCGTTTTGTTTCATCCTTTATTATATTACTCACCTAATACTTATTAACTAAAACTCTCAGCTTAAATTTTTACTTACCGCATTATTGTAAACACAAGCTGTATCCTATACTTAAATAAGTGATGTTCACCGTCTGAGAGACAGTGAACATCACTCTACGGTTATTGATTATATGTGAAAAAATTCATGCAAATCTGCTGTCATATTATTATGCAGGAACACCAAGTTTGATAGGATCTTTCATTATATACTGCTTAAGTGTAGCGAGGTCGGCAAGGTCAACGGAACCATTTAGCACTACATCAGCTTTCTTCATCTGAATATCTGAGAACTTTTTATCTTCAAGCAGATAAAGACCTAACGTTGTAAGATCTGTAATGTCTACTACATTATCTTCAGTTACATCACCGTATAGGAGGTCAGACTCACCTGATGAAATAGCAACCTTACCTGCTGATACCTGAGGACTAAATACTTTAAGTCCATCACCAACTGCATCAATTGAAGAACCTTTTCTTGAAACAGGTACTATTTCAATAGATGTAGAATCTCCTTCTTTTAATGTAAGGGCTGTACAGTCAAGTGTGAGAAGAACTCCATCTTTTTTTATCCAGGAATCATTTGTCTTTATCTGTCCAGTAGCCCAGATAATGTCTATTTCACCATCTGTTATATTTGTTGAAAGATTTGATGACAAACCTTCAGGCTGTAAATCATTTGTTTTTGAAGCAGCACCTTCTGCTACTGAGTTTACTTTAATTGCACTTGAATCATATTTAATAGCAAAATCAAGACCTGCAATACCACTTGTAGGTACATTTGTTACATTGATATCAACTGTAAAGTTTTGTGCAGCCTTTATTTCTGCTGAACCAGCTGATATTGTAAAATTTGAATCTGCTGCTGAAATTGACATTGCTCCAAACATAGAAACTGAACATGCTACTGCGGCCGCACAAGCCACTATTTTATTGAACTTCATAAAAAATCCTCCCAGTAAATTAAATTTTTCGAAATCTCCGACTGATAACCTTAAGACATTTGCACTTTATGAGTAAAATCTCATAAACCAGTGTATTACTTAGAAAAAGATGTAATACTTCAAACAAATAAACATAAATATTCTATTTTCATATAGATTAATTATATTTTATGTTTAGGTCAAAGTCAAGCCTCTCTCCAACTTTTTGTAAATTATTATAAATTAAAATAAACAAAATTGTTGAATATAATCAAGCGACTAGATTATATAAAAAAATTTTTAATTACTACTGCTGTTAAAACGCCCACCATACGTATTAATTATATTTCATTAATGACAAAAAGTCAATATATTTCCCGAATATTAATAAATACTTATTTACGTATTTTTATTACACTTTTTTTCTCATTTTCAAAATGCTGTTTTAAAAGTACACTTTTATAGCATACAACTGACATGAACGGAAATACTGGATATTGAATATCTGTACACTGGTCTCAATAGATAAACCTTAGTTTCTGACATGCCATTGTGGTACCCTGCACATACGGGAACATATTTTATCAGCTTACCTTTAAAAACATGTAAGGCTGAATAGTATATTCACACGGATGATAATTTGTATATGCATTTTACTGATATAATCTATATAACTATACAATTAAATGATAACATATTTTTTGTTTTTTTCAACACATATTTTTAAGATTGTGATTTATCACAAAATCATGTTTAAATTTCAGAAAAAAATTATATATTATATCATGTTTTTATAAGAATTCATTATATTTTGATCTAAACCTTGAATATATTTTTTTTATATGATAATATATAGTATATATTTATTCCATACAAAATTTTATTAAAGCGAGGTATATATGTTAAACGTTATCCTTATCGTTATTCTTATTACTCTTTCTGCAATGTTTTCAAGCTGTGAAAC
>OBID01000532.1_pt1 | contig 15577 bp, 14 predicted proteins | sample 1519781 | NCBI WGS metagenome assembly OBID01 (sample SAMEA3991478, study PRJEB22521) | metagenome | biome: anthropogenic terrestrial biome; feature: sewage plant; material: sludge | place: Sweden | collected 2012-09-26 | reverse complement strand
TTTTTTCTGTCTTCCGTTTTTCCTTGGTGCCTCTCGTCTGACAGCTTTAATATCATAACATAATAGATTTCATTTGTCAACACTTTTTTAAAATTTCTGAAAAAAATTTTTTATTCATTATTTTCTTAGGTTTTTATCAAGTATTTCTGAAGTGAATTAATATATAAGGTAATTATCCACATCAGTATTTTAAAAATTATTCCACCGTTTTTTCAGCCTTTGGTTTTGAAATAAGATCTTTGAGTCCGGCGAATATTATAAAGACCGCAAATATTTTTCTCAGCCATTGATTATCAAGTAACTGTGCAGTATAAAATCCTCCGATAACAGCTGCAGCACCTATTGCTGAGCATATAAGTGCCGTTTTTATATCTATCATTTTGTTTCTGATGTGAAGTATTATTGCAAGAATGCTTATAGGTATAAAAAACAGTAGATTTGTCCCCTGTGCACCTTTTTGTACGGTTTCTGTAAATAGTGCAAGATAGACAACAAGAACAAAACCGCCGCCTAAACCCATTGATGCAAGTATTCCGGCAGCAAAGCCGACAATTGTATCGATAACAAAACTCATGAAAACAACATCACCATCCCGGATACTGCAAGTATAACTCCAAAAAGCTTATGCAGCTTATCAGTTTTTATTTTTTTTAATACAAATGTTCCTAGAACCGCTCCGCCCAATCCTCCAGGAACAAACATTAACCCGCTCTTCCATTCAACATGTCCGTATATTGAATAAAAAACAAAGCTTATGATACTCATTACAAGAATCATAAGTGTAGCACTTGCATGTGCCTTTCGTTCATCATTTATAATATTTCTCAGAAACATAACAGCAACAACTCCGCCGCCGCTTCCGAAAAATCCGTTCAAAAATCCGCTTATTATTCCCGTCCATGCAAGTTTCACCTTATCTTTTTTAAGTTTACGCACACATCACACCCCATTATAAGAAAATTATATAGTACTCAATAGTAATCATAAATTATTATATCTGATAATGATTTTTTTATGTATAAAAATCATATGCTGTTGCTTTCATTTATAGGTTTATGTATTTTTATCTCATTCTTATTTTAACCTTATTATAATTGAATTAATATTGTAAATATGATATAATTAATTATAGAACAAAATAACAAATATAACTTAGACAATATATTGTCACGTTAAAAAAGGCAAGCCTTTATTTGAAAAGGAGAGATACTTTAATTATGGAATTTGATCTTTCGGTTATAAACGGAAACAACCCTTACAATATTGATGTAGAAAAATTTGTTGAACAGTTTTATGGATTTATTCAGCTTAACCACCTTTATGACTCCGCAATACGTCAGATTGAGACGAAATTAGAAATAATAGATAACGAATTTCAGTCTACATTTAAAAGAGATCCGATTCATACAGTTCAGAGCAGGCTTAAGTCTCCTCAGAGCATTGCACAAAAGCTTATTGATAAAAATATTCCTATTACTGCAGAGTCTATTCTGGACCATCTTCACGATATCGCAGGAGTACGTGTTGTGTGCCATTACATAGAAGATATTTATGCAGTTGCAAAATTTCTTTCGCTTCATGATGATATCAAACTTATAAAGCAAAAGGATTATATAAAAAATCCTAAGTCTAACGGATACCGAAGTCTGCATTTAATAGTATCTGTACCGGTTTATTTATCTACGGGGAAAAAAATAGTTCCGGTTGAGATTCAGATACGTACCATTGCAATGGATTTCTGGGCAAGCCTTGAGCATCAGCTTCACTATAAAACAACAACTTATGTATCTGATGATCTTGCTGAGCAGCTAAGACAATGTGCGGAAACAATCAATGATACGGATATTAAAATGCAGTCAATATACCGACAGTTAAATAATATGAAATGATTTTATCAATTTATATTGAATTTTTGTAGCATTGCTGATATAATAATACTTAGGGTTTTATGTCTATTTAGCTTATATTTTATATGTAAATTTACCACTTTTGTAAATTTACCATTTTTAATTAAGCTGAATGTTATGAGTTATTTTTATTATCTGAAAGGGGAAATTAATTTGAAGTTATTATCCAGACAAATCCTATCAGCAACAACAGCACTTTGTCTTAGTGTTTCGGGAATCGGAGTATTCAAATCATCCGGACCTGTGACAGATATCCCTGTTGCAACAGCCGCAACAACCTACAATTATGCAGAGGCTCTGCAAAAATCAATGTTCTTTTATCAGGTTCAGCAATCCGGTCCTATTGCTGACTGGAACAAAGTATCATGGAGATCAGACTGCATGACAAATGATTATGTACAAGGCGGATGGTTCGATGCCGGAGATCATCTTAAGTTCACTCTGACAAATGCCTATTCTGCTACACTTCTTGGATGGGGTCTTGTTCAATACGGTGATACAGTTAAAAACTGTGGTGAACTTGAAGAGTACAAAAACAATCTCTCATGGGCACTTGATTACCTTGTAAAATGTGATCTTGGCGATAAGATCGTCTATATGATCGGTGACGGAAGCTTTGACCATGTATGGTGGGGCGCAGCTGAAATTTACATGAAAAAATTCGAGCTTATGACAGGTGAGACTGTACGTCCGTATTATACATGCAATGACAGCTGTATAGAAGCTCAGATGGCTGCAGCCCTTGCTGTAGGATACATATGCTTCAAGGATTCGGATCCTGCAAGAGCTGATGAATATCTTAAACATGCTGTTGCATGCTTTAAGCGTGCAGATAAATACCGTTCTATAGGTGATGATGCTGCAGAACATGCATATTACAAACCGTCAAGCTTCTTTGATGATCTCTTCTTTGCAGCAAACTGGCTGTATAAAGCAACAGGAGACAAAGCATATCTTGATCTCTGCGAAAGTGACTACATTCCTAACCTCGGTAAAGAGGAACAGTCTGATGAAATGAAATTCACATGGGGTCATTGCTGGGATGACACACAGCAGGGTGCTTCCCTTCTCTATGCTATGAATACAGGAGACGAAAAGTGGAAGGAACAGTTCAAGAAACATCTTGAATACTGGACAACAGGATACGGTGGAAAACAGATCAAATATACTCCTGATGGTCTGGCATGGCTCTTTAACTGGGGTGCACTCCGTCATTCAACCACAACAGCATTCTTAGCTTATGTTTCAGTTGATGAAATTTTTGCTGACGATGCAGCTGCAGTAAAAAAATATACTGATTTTGCTGACAGTCAGATGAATTACTGCTTTGGCGATAACGATAATGATTTAAGCTATGTTATAGGTATGGGAGACAAATATCCTCAGGCATGGCATCACAGAACATCAAGCGGTTCATGGAACGATAAATGGGGTGGAATCGGACAGACAACAGGCGAAGATGCAAAACCTCATGCTCATACTCTATACGGTGCTCTTGTAGGTGGTCCTGATATGACCGGTAAATACTCAGACAAGATTGGTGATTACCAGTACACAGAGGTTGCTATTGACTACAACGCAGGATATACTGCGGCTTTATGTGCTATGATTGAAAAATACGGCGGAAAGATTGATCCAAGCTTCCCTGAAACTGAAACTCCTAAGTGGACAGAATTCTATATTGAAGCCTGCATTAACCAGGCAAGCGGAAGTTATACAGAACTCAAGGTAAATGCTACAAATCACTCAGCATGGCCGGCAAGAACAGTGAAGAATCTCTCATATAACTACTATATGGACTTTACTGAATTATTTGATGCAGGTCTTACAGCAGATGATGTAAGTGTAAAGATCGGATACGACGAATGGAATGATAACTGTACAATTTCAAAACCGGTACAGTATTCAGGAAATATCTATTACGTTAAAATCTCTTATAAAGATGGCACAAAGATAATGCCTTCAGGTCAGTCAGAGCATCAGGGTGAAATCCAGTTCAGAGTATCTGTACCAGATAAGACTCCTGTATGGGATGCAGCAAATGACTATTCATTTGACGGACTTGAAAAACAGACAATGGTTAAAACAGATAGAATAACAATGTACGATGGCGATACACTTATATGGGGTACAGAACCTGATGGAACTGTTCCAAAAGCAACAGAACCTACAAAACCTGTAACTACACCAGCTCAGACTACTACAGAAAAAGTAACACAGGCTACTACAACTGCAAAGGTAACTGTTACAACACCCGCTAAAACAACTGTAACAACACCTGCCACTACACTTTCTTCAGGCGGTGGTAGCAATCCGGTATTGTACGGTGACGTTGACGGTAATGGTACCGTTGAAATAACAGACCTCACAATCCTTAGTCTTTATTTTCTTGGTGACCAGAAGCTTTCTGCAACAGGAAAGGCTGCAGCAGACGTTGAATATGATTCAGACGTAAACCTTGCAGATCTTGCAACACTCAAGCAGTTTGTTATGAAGGACCCTATCACACTCGGACCTAAAAAATAAAAATTCTTAAATAAAATTATAACCGTTACAATGAAATTTTAATTTCATTGTAACGGTTATTTTTATGTGGATATTATTGATATAAAATAATTTTAATTCAAACTGCATAATACTCAATAATCTCTGCGTACTTGTCTGCGTGCTGCATATGAGATATACTATGCCTCCGAATATAGGAAGAAGAAGAGTAGGAACTATCCATTTAAAAAGAATAGGCTGTTCCCGGAAATAATCCCGTATAAACAGCCCATGTAAAAAATCTGGATTTTACTTGTTTTCATCTACCGTTATTGATTTAAAGCCGGCAGCCAACCCTGCCAGTCCCTGTATCTCACTCGGGATAATGATTTTTGTTGCTTTGCCGTCAGCAGCTTTCTCAAATGCCTCCAGTGCCTTAAGTTTAATAACTCTTTCAGAAGGACATGCATTATTAAGCTTTATGAGGCTTTCTGCATATGCAGTCTGTACCAGTTCAATAGCCTTAGCTTCACCTGTAGCTTCAAGGATCTTCTGTTCACGGACAGCGTCTGCACGAAGAACCATTGCTTGTTTTTCAGCTTGTGCTCTTAATATCTGTGATTCCTTTTCAGCCTCTGCTCTTAGTATCTGTGATTCCTTTTCACCCTCTGCAACTAATACAGCAGATTTCTTTTCACCTTCTGCCTGAAGAATCTTTTCACGTCTTTCACGCTCTGCTTTCATCTGTCTTTCCATTGCATCCTGAATTTCTCTAGGTGGAAGAATATTTTTCAGCTCTACTCTATTTACTTTTATTCCCCATCTGTCTGTTGCCATATCGAGAATCGATGTTATTTTAGTGTTTATAACATCTCTTGATGTAAGTGTTGAATCAAGTTCAAGATCACCGATAATGTTTCTTAATGTTGTAGCTGTAAGATTTTCGATAGCAGATAAGGGATTTTCAACACCATATGTGTAATGCTTGGCATCTACTACTTGGAAAAATACAACTGTATCTATCTGCATTGTAACGTTATCCTTTGTAATAACAGCCTGTGGTTTGAAATCTACTACCTGTTCCTTGATTGAAACCTTTTTTGATATTCTGTCTATAAAAGGAATAAGTATATGCGGTCCTGTATTCCACGCAGTATAGTATGCACCAAGTCGTTCAATAACATAAATCTGTGCCTGAGGTACAATCTTAATGTTTGAAACAATAACAAGAAGAAGAAAAATAATTAAACCTAAAATAATATAAGCTCCCATATTACCACTCTCCAATTTAAATTATTTAAGCTATTTAAGCTTATTTACTAAGAAATATGTTCATTATACTTATTAAGTATGCGTGAATCATCAGTCAGATTACATCTTTGTACTATAAGACATGTTCCTGATATATCCTTAACGACTACTGTTTCACCGATATTTACGGGTAATCCATCAACTGAACGTGCATTCCAGTCAACATCGCTCAGTCTTACACGTCCGATTTTGTTATCATGATCTATGGCTTCGATAACAGTCGCTTTGCTTCCTATATCCTTATCTATATTTGTAGGAATCGCAGGACATGTAAATTTTTTAAAGAACTTACGTGTCAACATCAGAAACAGTGCAGAAACTATCACAAATACTATAAGCTGACACCAGAATGGAAGAAAAAAAGCTGCTATAAACGCCGCAATAGCACCAATAGCAAACCATACAGATACCAACTGCAGAGTTGAAATCTCAGCAATAACTGTTAAAACAAATATAGCTGCCCATAATATAAGGTGATATTTTTCCATAGTCTACTTCTCCTTTCTTTTTTTGTTTTGTTGTTTTGTACATAGTTATTGTACCACATTTATTACAAAAGCACAAGATATTTTGATATCCTTAATTGTATTTTTTTAAAATCCATAATTATTCATATTGGATAATATACCAGTATAAAATATATGATACATTAACTAATAACTATGTTTTCAAAGGCACATGGAGAACAGAAAATTATACAGATTCATCAAAACCGTTATATTATCTTCAGAACCTTAAAAGCAGCGTAAAAATTAATTTTATATATTATTGATTTTTTTCAGCAAATGTGATAGAATGAATTAAATTAAACTTCATGAAAACTGGACAATATTTTTTCAATTTTATGGGAGGTTGTGTGCGATATTGAATAATAAAATATCTTTGTACGGATTTAATAACCTTACAAAGACACTGAGTTTTAATATATATGACGTCTGCTATGCCAAAACAGAACGTGAACAGACTGATTATATAAGATACATTGATGAACAGTACAATTCTGAACGACTTACAAACATTTTATGTAATGTAACAGAAACAATCGGTGCAACAATCCTTAACATTTCGAAGCAGGATTATGAACCTCAGGGAGCTTCAGTAAATGTTCTTATTGCAGAAGGAAACGTATCACCTGATCATATAGATCAGTCATGCAATCAGGGAAATATGACCCCTGATTGTATTCATGCCCATCTTGACAAGAGTCATCTGACTGTACACACGTTTCCGGAATCTCATCCGGATAATGCGATATCGACATTCCGTGTTGACATTGATGTTTCAACATGTGGTGAAATATCCCCTCTTAACGCTCTTGACTATCTTATTGAAAGCTTTGACTCTGACATTATTATAATTGACTATCGTGTAAGAGGATTTACAAGAGATGTACACGGAAAAAAATATTTTATTGACCATGATATAACTTCTATTCAGGACTATATAAAAGAAAGTACTCTTCAAAAATATGATGCAATTGATGTAAATGTATATCAGTCAAATATTTTTCACACAAAAATGCTTATAAAAGAGCTCCAGCTTCAGAACTACCTGTTTAACACAGACGTTTATGAGCTTCCGCCAAAGCAGCGTCTGGATATTTCCAATAATCTCCGACAAGAAATGATAGAAATTTTCAGTGGTATCAATATTTACTGATTTTATAATAATTATTACAACTAAACGGAGGTTTTATTTAAATTGGAATTTTCACAAAATGATGCTCCATTATATGAAGCCATGAAAAATTTTCGCCTTAACAGAGTTGTACCGTTTGATGTTCCGGGACATAAAGGTGGACGCGGAAATGAAGAACTTACGGATTTTTTAGGCATAAACTGTATGAAAGCCGATGTAAATTCAATGAAGCCGCTGGACAACCTATGTCATCCTGTATCAGTTATTAAAGATGCCCAGGCGCTTGCAGCAGAAGCGTTCGGAGCTTCTGCATCATTTTTTATTGTAAACGGAACAACAGGTTCAGTTCAGGCAATGATCATGTCTGTATGTAAAGAAAATGATAAACTTATTATGCCCCGTAATGTTCACAGAAGTGCCATAAATGCACTTGTAGTAAACGGTTCAATACCGATATACGTAAATCCGGGTGTAAACAAAGAACTTGGTATTCCACTCGGTATGTCTGTATCTGAAGTTGAGAAAGCTATAAATGAAAACCCTGATGCAAAAGCAATACTGATAAATAACCCTACTTATTACGGAGTATGTTCAGATCTGAGAGCGATTGTAAAGCTTGCACATGAACATAATATGCTTGCACTTGTAGATGAAGCTCACGGCACTCATTTATATTTTGGAGAAAATATGCCTGTTTCAGCCATGGCTGCAGGCGCAGATATGGCTGCTGTAAGCATGCACAAATCAGGAGGTTCTCTGACACAGAGTTCCATTCTCCTTTGTAATAGCACTATAAATGCCGATTATGTCCGTCAGGTCATAAATCTTACTCAGACAACAAGTGCTTCATATCTGCTGATGTCATCGCTTGATATTGCACGAAAAAATCTTGCGCTTCATGGCAAGGGAATATTTAGAAAAGCTGTAAATTACGCAGAATATGCAAGAAGTGAAATAAATAAAATAGGCGGATATTATGCATTCGGCTCAGAACTTAATGACAATAATGCATTTTTTGATTTTGACAAGACAAAACTATCAGTAAATACCTTGAGTACAGGATTGGCAGGAATCGAAGTATATGATATTCTTCGTGATGAATACGGAATACAGATAGAGTTTGGTGATATAGGAAATATTCTTGCATATATTTCAGCCGGTGACCGTGCTCTCGAAATTGAACGTCTTATTTCCGCACTTGCTGAAATAAAAAGAAGATATTCAAAGGATAGATCAGGAATGTTTGACCACGAATATATAAATCCTAAGGTTATTTTATCACCTAAAAAAGCATTTTTCAGCAGCAAAAAAAATGTGCCACTAAAACAGTGTAACGATAAAATATGTGGTGAATTTGTTATGTGTTATCCTCCAGGAATCCCTATTCTTGCGCCGGGCGAAAGAATTACAAATGAAATTATTGATTATATATCATATGCAAAAGTAAAAGGCTGCTTTTTATCAGGCACACAGGATATGAAAGTAGAAAATCTTCAGATTGTGGAAGAATAAATTAAAGGAGTGACCCTAAATGGAACTATGGTATACGGAACATCATACAGATGATGTTAAGCTGTCTATACGAGTTGACAGACAACTTGCAAGCTACAAAAGTGAATTTCAGAGAATAGATATATTTGATTCTGAAGAATTCGGAAAAATTCTTACACTTGACGGATACCTTATGGTTACCGAAAAAGATGAATATATTTACCATGAAATGATTACTCACATACCAATGGCTACAAATCCTGAAATAAAAAACATTCTTGTTGTAGGAGGAGGAGACGGCGGCACTGTAAGAGAACTTACAAGATATAAGAGTATACAGAAAATAGACATGGTTGAAATAGATGAAATGGTAGTCAGACTCTGCAAGGAACATATTCCTTCTATTGCATGTTCACTTGATGATGAACGTGTGACTATATATTACGAAGACGGAGTAAGATTTGTAAGAAACACTGATGACCAAAAGTATGACCTGATAATAGTGGACTCAACAGATCCATTCGGCGTAGGTGAAGGCTTATTCACTAAAGAATTTTACGGAAATTGCTACAGATCACTTACTGATGACGGAATTCTTGTCAATCAGCATGAAAGTACATTTTATGATTCATATGCAAATTCAATGAAACGGGCACACAGCCGTATAAAGGAATTTTTCAGTACTGCACTTGTTTATCAGGCACATATCCCGACCTATCCTTCAGGACATTGGCTTTTCGGATTTGCATCAAAGAAATTTGATCCACGCTTAGATCTTCACGAAGAATGGTGGAACAGCCTTGGCCTTGTAACAAAATATTATAATACCACGCTTCACACCGGATGTTTTGCAATTCCTAACAATGTACGTAATGAGCTTCGTGAAACATACAGGAAAGGATGAAATAATTGAATAAAAACGTTAATACATTTATCTCATGTGATGCAGAATACCAAGAAAGTAAGATAGTAATATTCGGTGCTCCGTTTGACAGCACCACTTCATACAGGCCAGGAACTAGATTCGGAAGCTCTGCTATAAGAAATGAAAGTTTCGGAATAGAGACTTACAGTCCGTATACTGATAAGGACCTGACTGATACAAAAATTTTTGATGCCGGAGATCTTGAACTGTGTCTTGGAAGCAGTGAACTTGCTCTCAAGGGAATAGAGAATTTTACAGACACTGTGCTTGATGACGGTAAAATACCATTTATGCTTGGCGGTGAACATCTTGTTACGCTTGGTACAATCCGTTCAGTAATAAAAAAATATCCTGATGTAAATATTATTCATTTTGATGCACATGCTGATTTAAGAAACGATTATCTCGGTGCTGAACTTTCTCATGCATGCGTTCTGAGACGCTGTCATGAACTCGTAGGTGACGGAAGAATATTCCAGTTTGGAGTACGCAGTGGAGACAGAGAGGAATTTATCTGGGGAAAAGATCACGTATACACAAATAAATTTAACTTTGATACTCTTGATGAAATAATTCAGAAGCTTAAAGGAAAACCTGTGTATTTTACACTTGATCTGGACGTTCTTGATCCGTCAATATTCTGTGGAACAGGTACACCAGAAGCTGATGGTGTGTCATTTCGTGAACTTCTTACAGCTATTACAAAAATATCTGATCTTGACATTGTAGGACTTGATATGAATGAACTTTGTCCTGTATATGATCAGAGCGGTGCTTCAACTGCACTGGCATGCAAGTTGCTCAGGGAAATTTTACTTTTAATATATTAATTTTTTAAGGAGGACTATAGAATTGGGTAAAGCTTTAATAATTGGTGCCGGAGGAGTCGCCGGTGTTGTAGTTCATAAATGCTGTCAGAACAGTGGAGTTTTTGAGGAGATATGCATATCAAGCAGAACCAAATCCAAATGTGATGCTCTAAAAGAAAAGCTTATGGGAGGAAAAACTAAAATTACTACCGCCCAGGTAAATGCTGATAATTTAAGTGAACTTGTCTCTTTAATAAATAATGTAAAACCAGATGTTGTAATAAATGTCGCACTTCCTTATCAGGATCTTACTATAATGGACGCATGTCTTGAATGCAAAGTAAATTATGTAGATACAGCCAATTACGAACCTGTTGACACTGCAAAGTTTGAATACAAATGGCAGTGGGAATACCGTGAGAGATTTGAAAAAGCAGGAATAACTGCACTTCTCGGAAGCGGATTTGATCCGGGAGTGACAGGTGTATTTTCGGCATATGCAATGAAGCATTATTTTGATGAAATCCACTATATTGATATTCTTGACTGTAACGGTGGAGATCACGGATATCCGTTTGCAACAAATTTCAACCCTGAAATAAATATACGTGAAGTTTCAGCAAATGGAAGTTATATAGAAAACGGCAAATGGGTGGAAACAAAGCCTATGGAAATCAAACGTGAATATGATTTCCCTCAGGTAGGTAAAAAAGAGATGTATCTTCTTCACCATGAAGAACTTGAATCACTTGCACTCAACATAAAAGGAATAAAGAGAATAAGATTTTTCATGACATTCGGACAGAGTTATATTACTCATCTTAAATGCCTTGAAAATGTAGGTATGACTTCAATTGAACCTATAGACTTTGAAGGAAAGAAAATTGTTCCACTTCAGTTTTTAAAGGCTGTTCTTCCTGATCCGGCTTCACTTGGTCCAAGAACAGTAGGAAAAACAAATATCGGATGTATATGTCATGGTATCAAGGATGGAAAACCTGTATCATATTATGTTTACAATGTATGTGATCATCAGGAATGCTATAGAGAAATAGGATCACAGGCTATTTCATATACAACAGGTGTACCTGCAATGATCGGTGCAATGATGCTTATCACAGGCACATGGAATAAACCTGGTGTTCACAATATCGAAGAATTTGATCCTGATCCGTTTATGGAGGAACTTAACAAATGGGGACTTCCATGGATCGAGGAATTTAACCCTGTTCCTGTAGAATAATTATACTAAGAGAGGATTTTACTGCTGATGCTCAACTTTAATATTAATGATATAGCTACACCATGTTATGTTATAGATGAAAAGCTGCTTATTTCAAATCTTAAAATACTTGACCGCGTTCAGAAGAAAACCGGATGTAAAATCCTGCTTGCTCAAAAATCCTTCTCTATGTACTCTTTATATCCGTTTATCGCAAAATATCTCCAGGGAACCACCGCAAGCGGATTATTTGAAGCAAAACTCGGGTATGAAGAAATGGGAAAACCATTTGGCAAAGAGACACATATTTTTTCACCTGCATTTATTGACGATGATTTTGATGATATTATGACGTACTGTGACCATATTGTATTCAATTCATTTGCACAATGGAATAAATTCAAAAACAGAGTACTGAATTTTGACAAAAAAATAAACTGTGGAATCAGAATAAATCCTGAATATTCAGAAATTGAGACTGATATCTATAATCCCTGCTTTAGCGGCTCAAGACTCGGGGTAAAAGCTTCAGATTTTGATGAATCCTCACTTGATGGTATTTCCGGATTGCATTTTCATACAATGTGCGAACAGAATTCCGATACACTCAGACGTACTATTAAAGTTGTAGATGAGAAATTCGGAAAATATCTTAAAAATATGAAATGGATCAATTTCGGCGGAGGTCATCATATTACAAGAAAAGATTATGATATTCAGACTCTTTGCGAATGTATTATGTATTTTAAAAATAAATACAATATTGATGTTTACCTTGAACCCGGAGAGGCGGTTGCATTAAACTGTGGATTTCTTATTACAACTGTACTTGAAACCTTGAAAAATGATATCAATATTGCAATTACAGATGCGTCTGCTGCATGTCACATGCCTGATGTTATCGAAATGCCATACAGACCTGACATTATAGGCAGTGATCTTCCTGACAAGAAGCCTTATACATTCAGACTTGGCGGAAATACATGTCTTGCTGGTGATATAATCGGTGACTATTCGTTTGATACACCACTGAGACCTGGCGATAAACTTGCCTTATGTGATATGGCTATTTACTCAATGGTCAAAAATAACACATTTAACGGAATGAAATTACCGTCCATTGCTATATGCAGAGAAAACGGAAAAGTTGAAACAATAAAAACATTCGGGTTTGAAGATTTCAAATGCAGATTATAACCTGAACAATATGCGGCTTAGATGCATATTACAACTTTAAAAACGTTCAATTCTTTCCTTTAATATAAATTAAAAATTCAATCACCTTTTTTAGAATAATAGGTGATTGAATTTTTATTAAATAATATGTGTGTAACTTATAATAAACGGGCAAATGTTTATTTGAAATAAGTTTTATTCTGATATTGTCCAGATTATAACAATTATTTTATAATAGCTTTGAGAAGAATTCCTGAAGACGTACGTTTTTAGGATTATTGAAAACATCCTGTGGAGTACCGTCTTCAGCTATTATTCCATTATCTATAAAAATAATTCTGCTTGCGACTTCTCTTGCAAATCCCATTTCATGAGTAACACAGATCATGGTAATTCCTGTAGCTGCAAGTTCTTTCATAACATCAAGAACTTCACCTACCATTTCAGGATCAAGAGCAGAAGTCGGCTCGTCAAAAAATATTATCTCAGGATTCATTACCAGTGCACGGCAAATAGCTACACGCTGTTTCTGGCCGCCTGACAGCTGATTAGGATAGTTTGAAGCTTTTGATTGAAGTCCTACCCTCTTAAGGAGTTCCATAGCCTTTTTCTCTGCATCAGCTTTCGGGATTTTCTTTAGCTTTATTAGAGCAATGGTAAGATTACCGATAACAGTCAGATGAGGAAAAAGGTTGAAGTGCTGGAATACCATCATCATTTTCTGACGCTGTTTATTTATATCTGTTTTTGGAGAAGTAATTTCTACATCATCAAGAAAGATTTTTCCTTCAGTAGGTGTTTCAAGAAGATTAAGAGATCTGAGAAATGTAGATTTTCCGCATCCGGACGGACCTAAAATAACGACTACCTCTCCTTTATGAATATCAAGAGAAATGCCGTTGAGAACATCAAGATTTCCAAATGATTTTTTCAGATTTTCTACACGAATAATAACATTATCTTGCATTATTTTTTAATCTCCTTTCAAATTTTCCAACAAGCATACTGAGGAAAATTACGATAACCAGATAAATAAAAGCTACAGCAATTAACGGCATAAAGGCATCATAAGTACGGCTTCTGATAAAATCACCGCCTCTGGTAAGATCACGTATACCTATATAACCTGAAATAGATGTTTCTTTAATAAGAACAATAAATTCATTACCAAGAGCAGGAAGTATATTCTTTATAGCCTGTGGAAGAATGAAATACATCATAGTTCTGACGTAATTAAATCCAAGACTTCTTCCCGCTTCAAACTGTCCCTCATCTATTGAAGAAAGTCCTGAGCGAATTATTTCAGCGATGTAAGCAGAGGAATTAAGTCCGAATGCGATAGTTGCAACAAGAACTGCATCAATATTTGAACTTGAAAAAACAACATAGTAAATAATAAGCAGCTGTATCATAGCAGGCGTACCTCGGATAATGGTTATATAAAGCCTGCATATATTGTTCAGAATCCTGAACTTTTTATTCATATCACAGGAAAATCTTATGATAGCGAGAATGAATCCCCCAACCACACCTATAATTACAGCAAAGAACGAAATACGCAGTGTAGTCAGAACGCCATTGGTTATATACTTCCAGCGAGAATCCACAATAAAGTTTGTATGAAACTGTTCTTTAAAATCAGAAATAAAAGAACCATCACCACCACTTCCGTTATTAATGATTACTACCTGATGAGAAGTCGTATAAGGCTGTGTGAAGTTTATATTTTTCATTCTGTCCTCAGTAACAGTCATACCGGCAACGCCCATGTCAGCTTTACCAGATGAAACAGCTGTAATAATTGAATCAAATTCCATATCCTGAATAACAAGTTCCATTCCAAGAATATCTGCAACAGCCTGAGCCATATCTGCATCGATTCCGATAATTCTGCCATCCTCTATGTACTCATAGGGTTCGAAAGCAGCATTAGTGGCCATAGTGAGTATACCATTTGAGCGCACAATATCAGGAGATGATGTATATGGAGTATTCCCTGTATCATCACCGATATAATTTGATAGTATTTTATCAAGGATTCCATCTTCTTTAAGCTGAGTAATAGCATTATTCACTTTTTCAAGAAGTTCATCATTGCCTTTTGCAATACATATTGAATAATCCTCTACTACAAATTCTTCAGGTAAAATTGAAAGTTCCGGATTGATAGCCACGAATTTTTTTGATGGTTCACTGTCTATGATAACGCAGTCCACCTTACCCTGCTTAAGGGCCATAACTGCATCGGCACCTTTGTTGAACTGTTTGATCTGAGATCCCTGTTTGGTATAGTCACTAGCATATACGTCTCCTGTCGTGCCCATCTGAGTACCAATGGTTTTGTTAGGTAAGTCATCAATTTTAGTAATGGATGACTCTGAAATACCTTTTTTTCCGCACCCGCAAAAAGCAACTGCAATGATCATCATCAGCACCAAGCATGCACCGATTTTTTTTAAGCTGATAAAATTCTTCATTTTTTCCTCCTGATAAAATAGTATATATGTTAAAAAAATTATAGACATAATTCCAATGAATTTACTTATTAATAAAACATTAGTAACTGTTCAGGACCATGAATTATCCTGAAAATAATTTTTTGGGTTTTCAACAT
>OBID01000530.1_pt1 | contig 15633 bp, 10 predicted proteins | sample 1519781 | NCBI WGS metagenome assembly OBID01 (sample SAMEA3991478, study PRJEB22521) | metagenome | biome: anthropogenic terrestrial biome; feature: sewage plant; material: sludge | place: Sweden | collected 2012-09-26 | reverse complement strand
TCTATTTGCTCATTTTGATTTCTAAGTTTATGTCGCCGCTATCCCGGCAACTGTTTTTAAATGGGGTGCAAAGATAGGTTTGAGAGAAATCCCATCCTACATTTTTGGGATGTAATTTTTATCAGACCCTTATAACAATTTGATTATCAATAAAATTTTTGACAAATATTTTTACTCTATGCACATAGCACTTATATTTCCCGCCAATTTAATGTTGGAAATGGGGGTGTTAAGTGCTGAAAGGCCCTTTCTTAATTAGGTGATTGCTGTATCGGTTAGTTCAATTTCCAAGAAGTGAGTTTTCTGAAAACCTAAAATCACCTACTTACAGATAATTTTTTACGGGTTCAACAACTATCCGGGTATTGGTCAAATGCTTAATCTTAACCTGCAAAGAATCGCCTTCTTTCAACTCAGTTGATTCACTTTTATTTATTGGAATCTTTGCCTGGATTGTATTATCAAACAAACCCAGATACACAGCATACGGAGATACTTTGGTTACCACTGCTGCCGCCTCCATCTGGTTATTGTAATGCTGTAAGGCCATCCTGTATTCCGGAATATAATTATGAGAGAATAATTCAGCAGTAATTGCATTGGGTTTATCCAGGTTCAGGAATCTAAAAGTAATGGCTTCATTTTCTGCCGTTGATACAGGTGGTATTTCCCACGGGGATACCTGCAATGGAAAAAAAATATAACTGTCCCATTCTTTTACAAAAAAATCATCTTCCACTTTTTTCAGGTAGCCGGAGAACCTGTTTTCGATAGCCGCTTTCTGAATTAGTAAATCTATTGCTGTGTTATGAATAAATTTTACGTTATAAGCAGTCATCTTATCACCACGATCGGACAACTTCAATTGGAAACTAACTACATCCCCCAGGCGATAATGATGGGCTTTTTTGCTGCTGTCGGCAGCATTGGTTTTAAAATTGACCGACTTTACTTTGTTAGAAGGGAGGTAATCAATAGTGGCGAAAAATTTGTCGTAGTTCACAAATGAAATTTTCCCTTTGAGCAATTTTTCTTCCATAGTCCTGAGTTTACCAAATGATTAGTAGCGACTGCAAAGGTATAGTCACCCATGAATATGATAGGCACTAATTCAGTTACTGGTGCAGTGCCTGCTGAAGGGTTATTTCCAGGCAAATGAGCTCTCAATTTCAAAATCCACTTTATATTTAACCTCTAATTCAAAAAAATGTCAACCCGTAATCTCGGCCGTTCCACTTTTGGCGACCCCGGCAATGCCGGCAACCTGCTGACAATCGAAGAAGCCCATACCTTATTAAATGATTGGGTGCCCAATGAAAAACTCCGGTTGCACATGAAGCAGGTAGCAGCCAATATGAAAGCATGGGCTACTGAAAAAGAAAAAGCCGATGAACAAACCGCTCTGAAATGGGAACTGGCCGGGCTACTGCATGATGCTGACTGGGAAAAATATCCGGATGACCATTGCCGCATTATTGTAGAAGAATTAGAAAGAAGAAATATTGATTCAGACGTTATCCATTGTATTGCCTCTCACGGGCCAAAGGTATTTGGTGTGGAGCCGGTAAATAATATGGATAAAATGATTTATGCCATTGATGAACTCTCCGGCTTTATTCATGCTGTGGCACTTATCCGCCCCACCCTATATGATGGACTGGAAGTGAAAAGTGTAATGAAAAGATTAAAGACACCTTCCTTTGCTGCGCAGGTTAGCCGGGAGGATATAACCGATGCTCTTTCAAGAATAGATATTACACTGGAAGAGCTGATCCAATTCATTATTGATCATCAGAAAACGGTTGTGTAACTAGATTAACTGATCAGCGAAGTACCGTCTTCTATTTGTACCACATAAGCTTTCAATTCTTTCCCTGATTCATGGTGGTATTTTTCAGTAACGCTTTGTATCAAAGTGTCAACGCCATTTATTTCCACAATATTAATAGTGCAGCCACCAAAGCCACCTCCCATCATTCTGGCACCTACAACTGCTGGCATATTTTTTACGGCCTCCACTAAAAAATCAAGTTCCTTACAACTTACCCCGTACTGTTCACTCAGGCCTATATGTGTGGCAAACATTTTTTCTCCAAATGCTGTAAGATTTCCATTCAATAAATCGATACACCCTTCCTGTACCCTTATATTTTCTTCCACTACATACCTGCAGCGGTGGTATATAATCGTATCCTGATTAATACACTCCTCAATCATGCTTAACGAAACATCCCGGAGGCTTTCCACATGGGGATATCGTTTTTTAATTTCCGCTACCCCGCTTTCACATTGACTCCGCCGTACATTATACTCTGTGGAGGCAAGAGAATGTTTTACCTGTGAATCCAGTAAAACGATTTTATATCCATCAAGCTTAAGAGGGAAATATTCATACGCCAACGACCGGCAATCCAGCCGGATCACATTATCTTTTTTTCCAAACAGGCTTGCAAACTGATCCATGATGCCGCATTTTACACCGGCAAATTCATGCTCAGCCAGCTGCGCAATTTTGGCCAGTTCAATTCTTTCAATGCCAAAAGCAAAAAGCTCATTCAGTGCAAAAGCTGCTGCACATTCAACGGCAGCAGATGAGGACAGCCCCGCTCCTAATGGCACATCACCATAAATGGATAGTTTAAAACCCAAAACAGGATGTTCCCGTTTTATTAATTGGTCAACAACTCCCAATATATAAGTTGACCAATGACCGGGTACCGGCTTAATATCTGCGATTTTGATTTCAACGGATTCATTAAAATCAACTGAATGAAGAAAAATTATCTCCTCATCATTTTTTTCAATAGTCACATACACGGCTTTGTCGATAGCTGCGGGTAATACAAACCCATTGTTATAATCTGTATGTTCACCAATAAGATTAATTCTGCCCGGCGATCTAACAATAAGAGTATTGCTTGTTATAAAGGGCTCAAGTTGTACGGGAATCGGATACTGTTTTGTTCCTGTCATTATTTATCCAAGATTTAGTCTTTACCTCATCATACACTTGCAGCAGTTCATTGCTTTTCCATCATTGTCAAAAATTTTCTCTCAATTACTCAACGGATTTCACCTACAAGTACAAAAAAAGAGCTGTCCATTTTCAACGAACAGCTCTTTGTAATTAAAAAAATTATAGTTAATTAATAGTTACCGTTTGTGTATGTTCATTCAAAGTTATAGTATACGAACCTGTTGTAGTGGGAGTTTTAAAATTATCACTTCCATCCCATTTAATTGATCGTGGCGTTCCGGTAGCCGTACTGCCACCGCTATTATCTTCGTAATCAAAAGCACCCCAATCATTTCCTGAAAGGAATTTAATCTCTTTGTTAGCAATTAACGTCAGTGTGATAGTCCACACGCCGTTTCCGCTATAGGTCATTTGAGGAGATGCGCCGGGGTTCCAATCTGGAACGCCTTGCATGCCATTTCCAACAACTCTCATTTCTGAAGCGGGGCTTTGTTCAAACTTAACTTGTTGCCCGTTTGTGCCATCCCAAATAACCCTTGAACGTGGTGTTGCTGCAGCTCTCAGATTAGGATCACCACCATCATAGTTTAGATTGCCACTACCTGCATCTCCCCACCAACGATCCTCTTTAATACCAAATGTCCATGCCGGTCCAGCTGAACCGTCGTGTAATTTAAACTCCTCGCCAGCATTAGAATTTGTAACAATAATAAATTTGTTTCTATTTACATAGCCACCATAGGTGGGTGATGAGGGATTCCATCCTTGCATGGTGCCAACAATACCCACCTGTTTTTGCTGAACATATGCCATATTATTCTCTACATCCAAAGTTAAGCGGTAGATGCCGCTGCTGCCGATAACAAAATTTCCTCCCTGATTATAGCCAGTAGAAAATCCTACTCCGCTGGTCCCATTGTTCCCAAATCCTGAACCCCAATCCCCTTTTACCTTAAAGAATTTAAATTCATCGCCTGCGTTCAACTTAACATATGCGTAAAACACTTTGCCAAAACGATCTGTTTTTTTGTCGGTGATTATCTCCCAGGGAGTATTAATATCCCAACCGGTAAAGTTTCCTACTATATAAAATTTGATTTGGCGGAGAATAAATAAATCGTTCATGTAATCCGCCTGTTGCTTCCAGGTGCCGGAAGTAGCTACAACGGTCCATTTAAGATTGGCCTGAACACTTAAATCTGCATAGCCATGATTAGCCAATGAATCGCTGAGTCCTTTAGTGGTAACGGTTAACACACTGTCAGCACCGCTATTATCAGACGCTATCGAAAATAAAGTCTGTGTACTCCAGTTAATAGGTAACTCTTTTCCATTAGCATCCAGTTTTCTTTCCGCAAACAATACCCGGTAAGTTACTGCCGGTCCACCTGTTGCAGGTTTTGATTTTGTCCAGTTGAATTTTATTAAATCAGTAGTTGAAACAGGATTTATTTCCATTGGAGTAATGGTAGGAACAGGGCCTAACAACACAAATGGAGAGGCACCATCTTTCATCCGGGTGATAGAAATATTAAAGACATCGGTAGAACGAATTTTTACACTTCCATTATCTGATGTGACACTCCATATAAAATCAGTTGCAACACCAGCTGCTATTCCTTTTGCAGCAAGTGCATCATCAATTTGCTTTTGGGTAAGGGTTAGTGTGGTGGCAGTACCCGCAACATCAGATGGTATCTCGAGGGCTGGCGCATCAAGGGTACCTCCGGTCTTTAGAGCAGCAATCCACTTATAAGTAGGCGCAGTGGCAAGGCCTGGCGTAGATGCTGTCCATGTTATAGTAACAGTGGCATTTGGAGTAGCCGCATTCAATAACAGTTTTGTTCCTGAAGAAGGGGTCCTTAATGCGAAATTGACTAATCCTTCTCCCGTAGGGGTGATTCCTTCAAAATTGGCTTTTTTACAACCACCCAGTATTATTACTGCGGCTGAAAGTATAAAGATAAATTTTTTCATTCTTATAGTTTTATACGTTTGATACAAAACAGGATTACTGCATTGTTGTGAATGTTACTTCTGATTCGGAGGAGGTTACTGAAATAGTAGCACCGCCCGTATCCAGTAAGGTGCCGTTGAACTTATACTTGAATTTGAATAGCTTCCTTCCAGCACCCGGCGTAAATGATAGAGAAGGTATATAAGTAGCACTCCAGATCGTTTCACCTGTTTTTCTTACAGCAATAGTTAATGGTGAACCGACATTGTTTCCAGCATCATCAATCATGGTAATTGTGGCAGTAGTTGGAGTCATTCTTTGCTCATTAGTGGTAACATCAAAGTTTACAGTAACCACATCATCTGCTCCGACTTTGCCCGGAAAAACCCGCAACATGGTTGGGACAAAAACAAGTGGATCAAAATTGAAAGGGCCCTGGTCGGGGGTTTGTGCTGAACCATCCTTCTTCTTTACCAAAAATCTGAAATTGGTAAAGGCGGCAGGTGGAAGACCGTACAATAAGGTGGCGGTGAAGGTGAAACTCCACTTGTTTGTTCCTGCCGCTGTCATTCTTGCGGCGTCTGGAGAATTGGTCCAGCTGGTATTTAGCGGACTATCCCCTGCATTTCCCCATAACCAGATATAAGCTTCGGTAGCGCCGGCCATACCTGTTCCGGTTACATCATAGGTTAATGTAATCTGATCCTCTGCCGTAAATGTAGAAGGAGAGAAAACCGGGTTTTGTGCCTTTGTAAAAAAGGCCGCACTAATAAAAAGTGTAAGAAATAATAGCTTCTTCATATAGCAATAGATTTAATTATTGTTTTGCAAATTCGTAACTGTAAGAAATCACCACCTTTCCGGTGGCTGCTTCTTTCCTTTCTACTTTTACTTTCAGTGTATTGGAAGCAGCAACAGGATAGCCTCCCAAGGTGACAACTTCCGAAGTGGCGCCGCTACTAAGGGTGATATTCTTCGGTTGCTGAGCATCATCAACAGTCCAGGTACCACTGGTCAATTTAATAATTTTAGGAGAGGCTCCGGGTATTGTTGTAAATGTGCCCGGCGCACCTGCATTCAGGGTCAGGGTCAATTTGAAATCGGTATAAGGGAACAAGTTGGTAATATCTAGTTCTTTAAAAGGGAACCCCTTTGCTTTTGCCGCTTCATCTACCTGTGTTGCTTTTGTAAGCTTCCAGGTACCTTCTAAGGAAGAAAGAATATTTCGTTGTTCACCAATTTCTTTATGAGCCACTGGAGTACAGGCTGCAAAAAAAACAGCGGCAGACAGTACCAGTAAACTTTTTTTCAAACCTATTTTCATAACTGATTATTTTAAATGTTTAGAAACAACCACCTTCTATATTCATGATAAATGCAGTATTCGCATCATTTTCCGCTTTAGGGAACTGAAGTATAAATCCATTACAATTCCATAAAGAACCACGTCTATCAACATTGGTACCACTTCTTGCGCCAATACGTTTTATTTCCTGTGTCCGGTTTCCTTCACCCACTAATTCTAATTCTCTCTCGGTACGGGCAGCAGCAATTACTGCCGCAGCAGATGCATTTAAAGGAAGATTGAAAGCAGTACTACCGTACGCCCTTGTCATTACCTGGTTAATATCGCCGATGGCAACTGCAAGATTGGAGCCACCTGTTTCTGCGCCTGCTTCAGCCCTTATTAATTTCATTTCTGTTAAATGAACGATCGGCAAAGCAAAATTGTTGAGATTATATTTAGTCAGGAGATTAAATCCTGCTTGCAACGTAGTGCTATACCAAGCCGCTTTCCTTAGATCTGAAGCTCTGGCAGTAGCAATAGCATAATATTGATCAGTAAACCGGAAATTTGGTAACCCGGCGTCGGATTTAAAAGCACCTCTTAATTCACCTGCCGGTCTGAATCCATTTACATCGTCTGCTATAACTAAAATACCTTCATTGCTTAAACCCAGGGAAAATCTGTTTGAGAACCCTGCATCCATTGTAAACTTATTGCTGGCGATAACCTCATTCGCAAACTTGTATGCGTTTACAAAATCATTTTGCTGGAAATACACCTTGGCTAAAAAAGCTTTGGCCGCCCATTTGGTGGCAGAATAAAATTTGCCATTGGTAGTTACATCAGGCAATAAAGCATCTGCAGAGCTAAGGTCAGCAATAATCTGGGTATAAACCTGGGCAACCGTTGAACGTGGTTGTGAGGTTAAATCAAGTGCGGTTCTTAAGGGAATTCCTAGATGAGAATTATCCGCGGAGTACCCCCAGGGTTGAGCAAAAAGACGAACCAATTCAAAATTGGCTATCCCACGAAACAGCTTTGCTTCTCCTTCAATCAAATTCCGTTGAGAAGTAGCCAGGTCAAGCCGGGCCAAAACTTTATTTGCCCTTGCTATAATTTCATATCCTTTTGAATAAAAGCCATCCCTTGTACCACCAAAAATCGAGTTTTGTCTTTTATATATTTCTGAATAATCTCCGGTAAAAAACTCTCCCCTGTACTGATCACCCAACAATTCATTCATAATTTGTAAGCGGCCACCATAAAAAGCAGCATCTGCTAACAATGTATAAATACCATTGGAAAAGGCTTGCAGGTCAGCTTCTGTTTTCAATGCTTGTTCTTCATTTAGCTGACCTTCTGGTGGTCTTTCCAGAAATTTTTTACAGGAGCTAATGTTGAACACCAATAGTGCCAGTAGTGTTATTTTTATAAATTGTTTCATATATAAGCAATTATAATTTTAATTAAAATCCAAGGTTTATGCCAAACACAAATGTTTTCTGTGTAGGCGCCGTCAGGTAAGTTACGTTCGGGCTTAAGTTTCTATCCTGGGGATTTTCAAAATCTCTTGTAATTTCCGGATCACCACCTGGATACTTAGTAAACGTCAGCAGGTTGGAACCTGATAGATAAAACTTAAGTGATCTTATTTTCAATTTATCTAATGTTGTCCTGGATAAAGAATACCCGAGGCTTAATTCCCTCAACCGCAAGTAACTTGCATCATGTAAGAACATCGTTGAGTTAAACTGATCTTCACTGGGGAGACCCGGATAATTAGTGGCATCTGTCGTTAAACGGGGATATCTCGCCACATCACCTGGTTTTGTCCATCTGTCATAAAAATCTTCTCTGAAATTCCAGTTCTTTTTGGAAACACCCATGAATTGGTACTTACCGGAGTTGTCATAGATATTACCGCCTATAACATAGGTAAATAAAACAGAGAGATCAAACCCTTTATATTCTGCGGCAGTATTGAAACCACCGATATAATCAGGCATTACACTACCGGCAAACACACGATGATCCAGAGAGAATGTTTTGGTTTGTTTACCAGCTTTATCTAGCCAGATAGGTAAACCATCAGCAGGATCCACTCCATAATACCGTACCAGGTAGTTAACACCCAATGGCAATCCTTTAACTACACGGGTATCATTGGTTCCACCGCTCACCGCATCTGGACCTAATTCCCAACCGAGTACTTCATTATAATTTCTTGAAATATTACCGCCTACTGACCATTTGATTGTGGGCTTGGATATAATTCTGTAGTTAAGGCTTAATTCCAATCCTTCATTTAATACTCTGCTTTCGGAAAGATTCCTGTTAATATTTGGAACACCTGTTGAAGGTGATAGACCAGGGCTCAAAATTGTAGAAGTTGTTTGCTTATTATAATAAGCTAACTCACCAGTCAATTTACTTCCAAACAATGCAAACTCTACTGCAACATCCACATTTTGTAATTGCTCCCATCCTAAATCAGGATTACCAATATTGTTGAGGTATAAAGTAGGATTGCCGTTATACGACGTGCCGCCTTGTCTGTAATTATCGTAATAGTTTCCAGAACCGATACTGGCATTACCCACAATACCAAAGCTGGCTCTTAGTTTAAGAAAATTGATAAATTTAATATTCTTAATAAAATCTTCTTCACTCAATGTCCATGCAGCAGAGGCGGCCGGGAAAAAACCATGCTTGTTGTTGGGGCCGAATTTTGAAGACCCATCTATCCGTGCCGTCAACTGTAAAGCAATTTTATCTTTATAGGAATAATTGATACGGCTAAAGAAACTATTAAAAGTGTACTCGCCATCGGCTTTTTCGGTTGCCTGTGGGGGTGTTTGTGATTCTCTTTGCTGAATAAAAAAGTCCCTGCGTTTTTTATAAGTGTCAGGGTTTTTCCAGAATGGTTCATTTGCAAACTGACCTATTTCAAAAAGATAACTTTTCTGAACATACTCATTAGCTTCCACACCCAATAAGAAATTGAACTTATGGTTGTCACCAATATTTTTGAGATAGTTGACAGTTACATTTCCATTTTTATTGGTTCCCCAATAAGGAAAAGCTTTTGCATAGCCGGAATCCGGGTTATTAATCCAATTAGCTGTTTCGAAAATATTATCCAACCCTTTTATATACTCGATAGAACCGTTTGCCCTTACAAATAAATTCTTAATGGGCTGGTACTCGAATGAAAGACCGCCGATATAGCGTTCATTTACTTCCCTCCTTTTAGTTTCCTGTATTTTTCTTACCGGATTCGCACCGTTCACAAAATAAGACCCATCGGGGTTATACGGTGTGTAGAAAGGCAAAGCACTACTCATGGCATCACCAATACCACCATCCCAGGCTGCAGATACTCTTTTATTAGTACCTCTGTTATATCCTGAATTAAGCGACACTTTTAAATTGTGAAGAATTTTATAGTCCATATTCAACCTTGCACTAAGTCGCTGATAGCTGTTTGTTTTTATATATCCTTCATTATTGCTATACGAAAGATTAGCAAATGTTTTCAGCTTATCCGTACCCTGAGTCATACTTAAATTATGCTCATTAATGAAACCAACCTGTGTTAATAAATCCCACCAGTCTGTATTATTTGGGCTGGCAGTAGCAAATGTATATCCACCGGGTAGATCTGCCTGCCCAACTTTACCATCGTTTTGCCAAGCTTCTTGTCTCAATTGTAACCACTCTGTGGTATTGGCGAATTGTTGTCTTTTAGCATAAGTGGCAGCTCCCATACGGGTTGAATAATTAAAAGTCATTTTACCGCTCTTACCCCTTTTAGTGGTTATTAATACCACACCGTTAGCGCCTCTTGATCCATAAATACCAGTTGCACCGGCATCTTTCAAAATTTCTATTGATTCAATATCTGATGGGTTGATTGATGCCAACGGATTTTGGTTCATAGCTCCCCCATTACCCCTCGCAAACTGATCGGAGATGATAGGAATTCCATCCACGACATATAAAGGATCTCCACTGGCAGAAATAGAACCTATACCACGGATACGTATAACTGCACCAGATCCTGCCAGACCATTCCCCTGCAAAACTTGCACACCCGGGGCCTTCCCCTGCAATGCAGATTCAAAGCTTGGTGATACAATGGTATTTAATTTGTCTCCGCTTACTTTAGTGATGGCACCTGTTACTTCCCGGCGACGCTGAGTACCATAACCTATAACCACTACTTCATTCAATGTGGTGTTGGTAGCTATTAGTATTACATCAACAGTAGTTTTTCCTGCAATCGAAATTTCCTGTGCAGCAAATCCCACAGATGTAACTACTAATTCATTTACAGAAGCTGGCAATGAAATGCTGTAGGAGCCATCAGCATTTGACTGGACAGCAACTCTCGTTCCTTTACCAGAAATACTCACCCCGGGCATACCTGCACCATCTTTTGAATCGGTGATTTTACCTGTAATTGTTTTGTTTTGTGCTAAGGCAACTTGAGATACAAGTGCCAGCATAATAAGACCGAAGGCCTTAATTAATTTTTGGAAGGACATAAGCAATCATTAAATTTTTAAGCAATCAATTTCAAACACACATTATGTATAAAAGACACATTTAAATGTGTATTAAACACACAATATTAATGCAATTTTAACTTTTCACAAATTTTATTTTGCCTTCTGGATGACAATTTTCAACATTTCGAACAAAAAAGAATCTGCTGTTTAATTAATCTTCTAATATTCAATAGAAAACATAAAACACTTTATTCTTTACCCCGGTAAATCAGGAGGAACCTGGCAAATAAGAGCTGGTTCAAGCTAGCTTTTAGCCTTTCGAATACAGTTGTCTCTGCCAGCATTATTAAAATTGATTAATAACTGCTACAGCACTTGTGTGGGTTTTCTCTTCAATGCTTTTTTTCTAAATTCAGGCTTTAGTTTGTAAAGTTTACCCGGCCGATGCGGTACATCATCTTCCATCTCCTCAATATCAACCAGCCAGTCTTTAATAGATATTTTTTTTCTGAAATTACGCCGGTCAAGTTCCACACCCAGTATAGCTTCATATACTTCCTGCAATTCCCGGAGAGAGAATTTTTCTGGTAGCAGGTTAAAGATAACAGGATGTTCCATTACCTGTTCCTGCAGGCGGCCCAGGCATGAGTCTAATATTAATTTATGATCAAAAGCCATTTTTTTGATTTCATTCACCGCATGCCAGTTCAGTTCGTTATGGCTTAATTTAAGTTTATGGTGCTTGATATCAATCAGTGAGTAATAAGCAATAGTGATAACACGACCTGATGGATGACGTTCAATACTGCCAAAAGTCTGCACCTGCTCCAGGTACACATCATCGAGCCCCGTTCTGTCTTTTAAAATCCGGTAAGAGGCGGTTTCCAAATCTTCATCTGGCCGTATCAGGTCTCCCAGCAATGAATAAAGTCCGGCAAACTCTTCCAAATCAGATTTTATCAATAATACTTTCAACTCCTTTTCATCATATCCTAAAATCACACAGTCTACCGAGATGGCTATGTTAAAATAATCAAGGTGACTTATCTTCTCAATCTCCGCAGTTTTCAACCGCAATTCTTTTTCCGTCATGGTCAGGTGGCTTTTGAAATTATTGTATCACCAGTTTTACCGGTGTCGATTTATTGACTGATTGCACATTCAATAAATAGGTTCCGGCGGGCAAATTATTGATTTTATCAGTAAGAGGGAGCCTGTGTTTTCCCCGAGTGAGATTTCCGGCGAAAACAGTCGTTAGCTTCTGTCCAAGATTATTCAGTAAATCCACCTGCACTTTTCCAGTTTGTGGCACATCAATATCCAGTATAGAATTGGGTTGGGCAGGATTGGGATAAACCGATGCGAGAAGCTGACTGCCCGGGGTATTATTATTAGTTACAGGTGTCGTTACTGCATTAATAAGATTCCTGTTCAGATAAACATGATACTCGCCGGGTTGTAGTGTCATATTTTGTGCCGTCCCCGTAGCAGTAAATGTGCCCCCATTGAGATAATCATACCAGGTTCCTGCCACCGGGAAGGTGAATGAACCAGTCTGAGGTGTTACATCGAAGTTTCCCACCACACAAAGTATAGATGAATCAGTAGCACTGCGAACCGTCATACTTTTAAATGCGCCACTGAAGCTTCTTGTCAGGTTAATGTTATTAGCGATAAACACATCCTTATACCAGGGATGAAACCGAAGTTTGTTGAGGCTGGCATAGATATCATATAGTCTTTTCCGTTGTATCACATTCTGATAATCCCAGCGGATGGGTTTGTTATCTAGCCGGCAATTATTATTGATGGTTCCGTCTACACACCTGTTAATAGAAAAATCGTAGCCCAGTTCACCAAATTGCCAAAGCATTTTTGGACCAGGTGCCGTATAAAAGAAACCCGCTGTAAGCTCAATTCTTCTTAATGCTATATTGAGGTCCCTGACATTGTGAGCCGAATTAGATGTGTTACCAAACTGAAGGTTTTTATACATCAGTCTTTCTTCATCATGGCTTTCCATATAGCTAACCAGGTGAGGATTACTCCAACCTCTTACTGTGTGTAAAAATCCTTCAAAATTAGAATTGGGGAGAAAACCCATGGATGCCTCCTGGAAATTAAAGGTATTATTACCCCACAACAGCATACCATAATTTGCCAACTCAATCTCTTCTGAATTTGCAGCAAAATGTTCCAATATGCAATAAGTTCCCGGTGACTTTAATTGCATCGTATCATAATATCTTTTCCAGATGCCTACCCTGTCTGCATGATATTCGCTGATACAGGCTTCATTGGATGTACTGGCACCACATTGTGCATTCTGTGTAAATCCTTTTGACAGGTCCCATCGAAAACCATCTAATTTATATTCCCTGAGCCAGTGTTCGGCCACCCGGCTGGTAAAATATCTTGTCTGCAGACTTTCATGGTTAAAATCATTAAATACATTGTAAGGATGCGTCGCTGAAACATTCAGCCAGGGATTATTAGCAGCAGGTTGATTCGTGGCACTATTCCAATATAAAGCTGCCAATGGGTTTAACCCGGTGGTGTGATTTAATGCAATATCCATTATGACAGCAATGCCTTTACTATGGCAGGAATCAATAAACTCTTTCAATGAATTTTTTGGACCATAATATTTATCAGGTGCCAGGAAATAATCCGGATTGTAACCCCAGCTTTCATTTCCTTCAAACTCATTAAAAGGCATCAGCTGGACGGCATTTACACCGAGTGTTTTAAAATAGCTTAAAGTATCTTTTAATGTTTTCCAATCATGCGCTGTCAAAAAATCACGGAGTAATAGTTCGTAGATAACTAAATTCCTTTTATCCGGCCGGGAAAAACTATTGATGGCCCAGTTATATCCGGGAGCATTGGTTTGTAAGATGCTTACAATCCCGGAAGTAAGACCCGTGGGATAAGATTTCAAGGAAGGATAAGTAGCTGCTGTAATAAAGCCATCGTTAGATGGGTCAAGAATTTTTTCTGCATAAGGCTCTCCCACTTTAAGCGTTCCATCCACCAGGTACTGGAAAGCATATTCTGTTCCGGAAGTCAATCCATTAATGCGAAGCCACCAGTAATTACCATCGGGTGTCTTATTCATATTGTAAGCGTTCTGTTCCGCCCAGTTGCTTCCCGGAAATTCTCCAATAACAGACACCCGGTTTTTACCCGGTGCATATAATACTAATGTAACAGAAGTGTTGTTCGGGTCATAATTAATACCATCTCTTACACCAGCAGGAAGTGGCAAAACAGTTGGTGCAGCTGCGGCAAAAAACTGGAAGCTTTCTGATCTGGTAGTGACACCTTCGGTAGCATCTACTCTTATCGTTTGATTACCTGCTGTAGTAAGGGTTGGATTGGCCGAAATAGTAGTAACTCCATTTGCAGATTGTATTTCTGTTCCATTTAAAAATAATTTCATCACCGATGAATTATTGGCAATAGCAGTCAGTGCAATATTATCCCCGACCTGTTTAGTGATTGGCTCAGGTATTCTTGTGAATGTTGGTTGAAAGAAGGGTACTGTAAATCTTGTGGCAATTGTGTTGTCGTAGATGGGAATAAACATGTCGCTTGCGTCAGCATTCCGCTGTACAGAAGTACCGGCTCCATTACGAAACAATATTACAATCTTTTGAATTGTTTCACCAGCTGGTACCGCATAAAAACTCCTGATATTAGTAATGGTATATTGCCATTTATTGCTTCCCAGGTAAGTGGCTTGCGCCAAAGCCGGGGTGGTGGCCCATGTAAATTTTGAATATCTCCAATCCGTTTGAGAAGTACTCAAATTTGTTATTACTCCAGTGTGAACGTAAACATCAGAGGTAGGGCTGTAATTATTTAACCCCAAATTCCCTTTGGCAGCATCCACGGTTATTACAATATTATCGTTGTCTTTTGGAAAATTGGGGGTCCAGGTTAACAATTGTGCCCGCACCGCTTCTGAAACACACACTGCTCCAAGAAACAGCACAAAAAATTTCTTCATAGCAAGCTTTTTACAAATACAAAATCGTTAATAGAAACAGATGCCATGCATCTTGTTAAAGCAAATCATTTTCGAAGATAGTAAATATGTACTTACGACACATTAATTTCTACCCTAGGTATTAACTTTACGTACCAACTTTTACTATGTATTCAAAGGATACCACCAGGGAATTGCAAAAGCTTACGAATGAATTGGTTAAAAAACACTTATCCGGCTCCATCACTAAAAAAGATATTGAACAGTTAAAAGCCATTCTTCGTTTTCATGAGTACCGGTATTATATATTGAATGACCCTTTGATTGTTGATTATGAATATGACCAACTTTTCAAAACGTTGGAAAAAATTGAAGAGGAAACTCCTTCGTTAAAATCTGCTGACTCGCCGACACAACGGGTAGCAAAGGGATTGACAAAAGATTTCCCTACTGTTCAGCACCTGGTTCCCATGTTATCATTAAACAACTCTTACAACAGCAAGGACCTTGTTGATTTTGACAGAAAAGCAAGAGAACTCACGGGGTTAGAAAAGATTGAATACTGTGTAGAGCCAAAATTTGATGGTGGCAGTATTTCTATTATTTATGAAAATGATTTACTGGTTCGTGGTGCTACCCGGGGAGATGGTGTTGAGGGAGATGAAGTAACCGCCAATATCAGGCAAATCCGTTCTGTTCCGTTATCAGCAAAATTCTCTGATTACGGATTGCAACAAGTAGAGATAAGAGGTGAGGTACTCATCAATAAAAGTAATTTTAAAAAATATAATGAAGGATTGATGGAAGAGGGATTACCCCCGTTGGCAAATCCCAGGAACGCCGCTGCTGGAACACTCCGCATTAAAGACCCCACTGAAGTAGCTAAAAGAAACCTGGAAGCATTTGTCT
>OBID01000517.1_pt1 | contig 15758 bp, 8 predicted proteins | sample 1519781 | NCBI WGS metagenome assembly OBID01 (sample SAMEA3991478, study PRJEB22521) | metagenome | biome: anthropogenic terrestrial biome; feature: sewage plant; material: sludge | place: Sweden | collected 2012-09-26 | reverse complement strand
TTTATTGAGCTTAAAATTAAAATTTAGTAAAAAAACATCTGTTTCATAAATGTAATTGGTGGTGGTATAAAAGTCAGTACCGTAGGTAGTGATGCGTTGTTGGTTGGCATTCATAAAACCCAGGTTAATATTTTGCCATTGTAAGCTTAGGGAAAGCTTGCCGTCTAAAAAGGATTTCTTTAAGCTGGTATTGGGAGATAAAAATCTTGAGTCCTCGCCTTGAGCAGTCGGGCGGGCTGACACATAATTGGCATTAACTTGCCAGGACCATTCTTTGCCTAAATCTGTAGTTGTATTTACATTGAGAGAGTACACCCAATTGGAATTATTGATGGTTGAAGTCTCTCCCAACACGTTCAATTCGCCGCTAATTTTATAATTGTATAGGTTCGCTCCCATATACAGGGTAAGCCATCGACCAAAATTAGTGGTGCTCCCCATTTCCAGGCCAATTAATCTCGCGCTGGAAGCATTGATAAAAAGTCGATTTAAAATGCTGTCTGCATAGACATTGTTGACTCGCTGGATTGGGTTTTTTATATGCTGAAAATAAAGGGTTGAGAAAAAACTCCCCTTGTTGAAATCATGATTGATGCCAAATTCTGCCAAATCAACATACTGGGGTAACAGGTCCGGGTCGCCTTGCTCTAAAGTTTCTGAATGTTCTCTTTCGGGTATGGGGTTTAATTCAAAATTATTGTTTCGTTGCACCCGTTTGCTGTATCCACCTTTTAGATTCCAGGTTTCTTTGAAGGGGAATAGTAGGTTTATCGAAGGAAATAAATTGCTTTGATCTAAATGGTGATGATTGGTATCGGATGACAAAATAACTTCTCTGGAGGCGTATTCGTACCTCAAACCAGCGACATATTGAAGTTCGGATAGTTTGCCCCCATATTGTGAGTATAGAGCATTGATATGATTGGTTGATTTTGCGGTTCCCCTAAATTTTGAAATGTCAGACTGGGGGACATTTGGGGTCACCTCATAATCAAACTTTCCGTCCTGATGGTCTGACCTGAACTGATACCCACTCTCCAATTTGCCGGTTCCAATAGATATGCTGTGGTCCAACTTAAATCTGTATCCACTAATTGGATTTGTATAAGGATTAATAACCTGCTGGAATACCATGTTTTTATCAGGCAGATTTATATTTTTATTCAGCGTGTTTCCAACGAGGTTAGCATGCTCGTACATTGCTGAAGCACTTAGCGTAGACTTATCATGGAAGGTATGGACATAGTCTAAACTGCCCACTAAAAATTCACCCTCTTTAGTCTGTAGATTAGAGTTGAAGTAATTCAGTTGTCGTAAAATAGTATTAGTAGTCAGATCCGAGGTAGAATTGGCATATTCAATATCCGCACGCCTTTGCTGGTATTTTTTGCTGGCGAAAATACCCAGATTAAATACATTGTTTTTATTGGAGGAGTAGTTGATGGAGGTCCTTGCACCATAACTGTAACGGTCAAAACTTCTTTCGCCGAGCGATGGAAACCGGGTGATCGTATGGTTGATAAAATTTTTAGTGAATACATCTCCTTCCCTGCGTCCATTGCCGTCATTTCTCAAATAATTTGCACTCAGGGATAGATCCCACTTGTTTTGTTTGAAATTGATAGTAAAGTCTCCTCCAAATCGTGATGGTTTTTCGAGATTATTAAAATCTGTGGTGCTTGGCAGACCACCCTGCAGGTTGGCTATGATGGCGAGCCCATTGTCAACTCCCTGCCTGGTTACTATATTGAGAATGCCTGCCTTTCCATCGGCGTCATATTTAGAAGACGGTGCCGTAATCAACTCAATATTTTCAATGGTATTAGCAGGCAATTGACTTAAGATAGTCTGTGCATCGGTGACCATGGGCTTTCCATTGATCAATATCAGAAATCCGGTGGAGCCCCTGATACTGATTTCACCTGCACTATTTACAGCAACAGAGGGCAGATTTTTCAAGGCATCGATGGCACTACCTCCTTTGGAAGATTCAAATTGATCCGCACTATAGGTTTGTTTATCCAGCTTGTTGGTGCTGTTTATACGATTGCCTGTCACGGTGATTTCGTTTAATAGATCAGTGGATGATTCCATAGTGATATAGGCCAAATCGATCTCTTTACTATTTTTTGAGACCGATAGTTGAATGTATTTGGTTTTAAAACCTAGAAAGACGATTTGACCGATGTAATCCCCGGAGTCTACTTTTGCAAGAAGAAAATCACCTTTTGCATTAGTGGTGGTCCCGGCTATGACTGAAGAATCTAAGTTACTTAATAGAGCCACACTGGCATATTCCAAAGGCAGATTATTTGATTTTTCGATCAGTGTCCCTTTAATGATGGTATGTTGAGATTTTAAAGAAATAACTGGAAGTGCGGTCAGAAAGCAGACAGCATACGTTAGTCTAACTACTAATTTATTTCTTGAATTCATAAAAAATAACTCAGCCAGGTTTTTAATTATTCGCTTTATTCACCAGTAAGTTTACGGAGATTGTCTGAATAGAAGGTGAGAAAATGGTTTAGTAAAAAGATGTTGAGGCCGTAAAGGTTATGAAAAAATGAAGGATTCTGCGACTGCTCAAATACTTTTAAATAGTTGGCAATAAGTGACTGCTTTTAGCTCCTGCATGATGGATGATGTCGATTAGTTTGACGGTCCGACTGTAGGCGTTGGGTGTGAGAGCAACTATGATCAAATCTTTCTGTACGCAGTCCGATTATAGGACTTTTGTTTATGATCCTTTCGGAAAGAAGTATCATTAAATTATCAGCGAGAACTTAATTTGTTTTAACATAGTTGTATCAAAATCGAACACTATGCACTTTATAGTATTAAAATATATATGTGTTAATATCACATAATTAAATACTTATAACTAGGTGTAACCTTTCTCTGCAACCCATAGTATTATAAAGGAGTCTTTAAGGTCTGCCTATTAAAAAACAAATGCTATGCTCAAAAATTTCTTTCGAACTGCCTGGAGAAATCTACTCGCCAATAAAACCTTTTCACTCATCAATATACTAGGACTTGCCCTCGGTCTGGCCTGCAGCCTGGTGATTTTGCTATGGCTCCAGGATGAGCTGGACAAAGATCGTTTCCACCTATACGATAGCAGACTGTATCGGGTCATGGAAAACCAAAACTATTCCGGTGAGATCTCTACTTTCGAATCCACTCCCGGCCTGCTCGCAGAAAATATCGTCAAGGACATACCTGAGATCCAGATGGCCAGTCAATTTTTGTGGGAAGAAGAACCCTTATTTACCGTAGGGAATAAATTGGATAAAGAGAAAGGTAGATATGCTCAAAAGGATTTTCTCAAAATGTTTTCGTTCAAATTGATCAAAGGTGATCCTGCGTCTGCTTTGGATAGACCGGATGGCATCGTCCTGTCACAAAAGCTTGCGGATAAATATTTTCTGGGAGAAGAGCCCATAGGCAAATCTATCAGGATAGACAATAAAGACAATGTAACTGTCACCGGTGTATTGGCTGAAATACCTGAAGCGTCCTCTATGAAATTCGATTTTATCATGTCCTGGGAGCAATGGCTTAAAGACAATGATTGGGCCAAGGAGTGGGGCAATAATGGTCCTCGATGTTTTGTGTTGTTGAATGAACAAGCGGATATCACTAAAGTCAACGCCAAGATCGAAGACTATATCCAGACAAAAAACAAGGATACCAATGTCAAATTATTTTTGCAAAACTTTGGTCAGTCCTACCTCTATGGCCAGTGGAAAGCAGGGGTGCAGGATGGTGGTCGAATAGAGTATGTAAGGATATTTTCCATTGTAGCCATTATTATTTTATTAATCGCCTGTATTAATTTTATGAACCTGGCTACAGCAAGATCGCTCAAGCGCGCGCGTGAGGTCGGTGTACGCAAGGTCGTCGGTGCAAGGAAATATCAATTGGTCCTGCAATTTTTTAGCGAATCGGTACTGGTGAGTTTTATTGCATTATTGTGTGCCCTTGCAATGGTATATTTCTTTTTGCCTTCTTTCAATACGGTCACCGGCAAGTTGCTCAAAATACCTTTTACTGATCCTGCATTTTTGATTACCGTGTTTGGCCTTACTCTGGGTACCGGTGTTTTTGCAGGGAGCTATCCGGCATTTTTTATGTCGGCCTTGCGACCGATCACGGTGTTAAAAGGGTGGCTTCGTTTTAATCCGTCAGCGACCTTATTGAGAAGAGGTCTTGTAGTGTTTCAGTTTGCCCTGTCCATTTTTCTCATCATGGGTATGATCGTGATCTATCGACAAATCGCCTATATCAACAATAAAAGCCTGGGCTTTGACAAAGAAAATCTGATCATGGTGCCGATTGAGGGGGATTTGCAAAAAAATTATGAAGTATTCAAACAGGAACTTTCCAGGGAGGCAGGCATCAAACAAATAACTAGTGCAAGCAATAGTCCGCTACAAGTAGGTAGTTCTACCGGAGGAGTGAGATGGCCGGGTAAAGACACGACCAAATCCATATTGTTCAGCAACAGTAATATTACCTATGATTATATCAAGACGATGGGGATCGAATTAGTCAATGGCCGTGATTTTGATCATTCGTTCAGCACCGACACCGTCAATTACCTGATCAATGAGTCGGCTGCCAAAAAAATTGGGTACACCGATCCTGTGGGCAAAGAACTCACCATGTGGGGAGACAAAGGCCAGATCATCGGGTTGATGAAGGACTTTCACCATAACTCCCTGCATGTACCGATCGATCCATTGATCATCCGATTGTTCAAACCGAGCTGGCAAAGTGTATGGGGCTATATCATCGTCAGGACAGAAGCCGGGCAGACCAAACAAGCCATTGCCAGCCTGGAGAAAATGTACAAACAGTTTAACCCGGCTTTTCCATTCAAATATTCATTTACTGACGAAGAAATAGCCAAAAATTATAAATCAGAGCAGACGGTTGGTAAACTATCTAAATATTTTGCGTTCCTGGCCATCTTTATTTCTTGTCTTGGATTATTTGGTCTGGCGACTTTCACTGCAGAACAGCGAATCAAAGAGATCGGTATACGCAAAGTATTGGGAGCTGGTGTAGGTAATCTTGTAGGTATGTTGTCTAAAGATTTTATGCTCCTGGTAGCAGTCTCCACCCTGATTGCTTTTCCGGTTTCGTGGTATTTTCTCACTGGTTGGTTGGAAAAGTATCCTTACCGTGAAGGCATGCACTGGTGGTATTTTGGTATGGCAGGTGCACTGGCAATAATGATTGCTTTGATTACGGTCAGTTTTCAGACGATCCGGGCAGCTGTAGCCAATCCGGTCAAAAGTTTGAAAATGGAGTAAATAAGAATCAGCATCAGAAGTCAGAATCTGAAATCTGAGTCTGAAATCTGAATCTTCTTCTTATCTTATTTTAAGGCATACCATAGTTCGACCATCCCATTTTTGTAGGCAGTCACTTCTTTCAAATTTAATAGTTGTTCTATACCCAGGTGATCAAATAATAATGTTCCATCACCCAATAGAATGGGCAAAATCGATATTCTTATTTCCTCAGCCAGATTTAATTGGATGAAATCCCTGGCAAGCGAAGCCCCACCTACGAGCCATACCGATTTATAATTAGGTCTTAATCTTTCATTCACTAGACTGGTCAGGTCGCCATCGTAAAATTCTAAATTCTGCCTTTCGTTAGGTAGGTTTCTGCTGCTCACTACTATGGTTGGTTTGTCACCATATGCCCAGCCATAAGATTTTGAAAGTTCTAGGGCGAGCTCGTATGTTTTGGACCCCATTACATAGCAGTCTATGGTCTTGAGGAACTCTACCGGATCCTGTCCGCTTACACCTCTTTCATAATGGCATGATGCCTCGAACCATGAAATGTTATTGTCCTTTTTGGCTATGAAACCATCCAGGCTGGACACCATATGGATAGTGAGCACGAAGGTATCTTGAATCATAAATTGAATAATATAAGTGACTCAAATGTAAAGATCAGATACGGTGCAATCTTTTTATTCCTTAGAAAACTTATTCTCTAATAATTTTTCCTTCAGCGTCGACCTGAACGAATAAGCCAGCGTAAGCATAACTGCTCGGGTATCTGCCTTGAAATTTCTATAATTACTAAATTCAGTTGTAAAGTTTTCTACACCAGACTTCAGCGTGTTAAAAACATCGACTACAGTGAGTCCCAGCCGCGCCTTGCTATGCAATATTTTTTGCTGGAAACCGAGATCGACGAAATACTGGGCTGATCGCTGTCCCTGGGGTGTGAGCATATTGGAGATATAATTTCCGATGAGTTGAAGTTTGCCATTTTGCCAGGGCACCAGATTGTGGATCATTTTGCCATTCCAGCCAAAGGCATCCCGGTCTGAGCCTTCCGCCACATTAGTTCCATGTATGATTTGTTGGAAGAAGGAGAGGCTCAAGTTCATATTGTATTTTGAAGAAAACTGTGCATCATAGATATTTTCACTGCCAAAGGTGATAGCACTCCCGATGTTGACTGGCAGCTGCAGACTCACCCCATTAGGTAATAACTGGTAGTACGGTCTGATTGTATTGAGTGCACTTCGATAAAACAGGTTAGTCGAAAAAGAATGTTTGTCGCCATTGGTGGTATAGCCCATCTCCAGGGCGTGGATGATCTCAGGCTTGAGATTGGCATTGCCACTGTGAGGATTGAGTGCATCGGTGATATCTACAAAAGGGTTGAGCTGTCCTGATCCCGGACGACGAATACGCTTGCTATAGCTCAAGCGGAAGGATTGATCTTTGGAGAAGGCATAAGAAAGGCTGGCATTGGGAAATAATTTGAGATAATCATTTTTGAAGTTTGTGTTTTGATCCTGGGTTTCACCAGTGTTGGTGACTTGTTCAGCGCGCAGACCGGCTGAATAGGACCAATGAGAGAGGGACCCTGAGGATGTCTCCGAATTGACGATCGCATAGGCGGCTTGAACTTCTTCATTAAAATTAAAAATATTGCTCGACCCGGTTTGTATGATATAGTTGCCGTTCTCCAGGTTGGCTGTCTCAAAATCTGCATTAAGTGAACGGAACAGGCCTTTGTAACCTGTCTCCAATATTAGGTTTTTATGGACGGGTAGCGCATAATCCAATTGTAGCGTATGAGTCGCACCATGCTCATAGTTGTGCGTGCGCTCGAGAAAAGGATCACCGAGGTTAAGATGAGAGATATCATAGTCCTGAGTGTTGATATCCGTGTTTTGCCTGTTTTTTTCGAGCGAAGAAGTAAATGATCCAGATAGAGACTTTCGGTCATCTGCAAAATTTCGCTTATAGTTAAAGGACATCTCACCAACTTTTTCTTTTTCTTTTTCCAATGAAAATCGGTCGGCAGCGGAATTAAAAATATTGTTGGTTTTGTATAAGGTGCTATTCAGGTCTTCATTGTTGATCTGACCTTCGATATTCCCTATAGCTTCATAAGCAAAATTATTTTTTTCATTGGGAGTGAAGTCAAGGTTGAGCTTAAGATTTTGAAGCTCTTCCGTTCGATAGTCATGTCTTATTTGATCTAATACATGTTGATCTGTGAGGAAAAAATTAGTCCTTTGGGAAAGGATATCCCGGGTCCTGCCTGCAAATCGATTATCATAACCAAGACTGGAAGACCATTTTTTAGTTTTTTGATTTAGGACTGCCGAGCTACTGATGCGACCTTTGGCACCAACGCCACCTGCCAGGGCAAAAGCGCCATTGATACCATTGTCCTTATTTTTTTTAAGCCGTATATTGATAATGCCGCTTTCAGCATTTGCATCGTATTTGGCTGATGGATTGGTCAGTATTTCAATACTTTCTATACTGCTGGCTGGGATATTATCAGGATTGCCGAGGCTGGAGTTTCGACCATTGACCAGTATCAATGGGGATTTGCCTCGGAGGGTGATAGCACCATCAGCATCTACAGTGACAGCAGGGGTATTTTTGAGGAGATCAGTCGCCGTCCCGCCTGCCTGGACGAGATTGCCAGCGGTATTGACGATAAACCCACCGGTAGTCCTTTCGATGAGTTTGCGCTGAGCAGTCACAGTCACCCCTTCCAACTCGTTTGCTCCGGGTGAAAAATCGATTTCAGGCAATATCACCTGCGGCTGCGCTTTGGTTAGTGTGACATTCCTGGCCACTACTTCGTACCCGATGAGCCTGCACTCCAGTTTATAGGTATCAAATGGCAAACCCTCCAAAGTGAAAAATCCGAGACTATCGGTGACAAAATATTTCAGCACTTGGGTACTATCAGATAATGGGGCCGCTGTCACAGTCACGAACTCCAGTGGAGTACGGCTGTCCGTGATCTTACCAGAAATCTTGCCGGTGGACTGTCCGGACAGTTGGGTGGCTGCCAGGGTAAACACAAAAAGAAGCACGCAGGAAATGGAAGGGGATTGAATTTTCACTGCGTAAAGTTAGTGTTTTTGGGGATGGGTGGAATGATCGGCTTCGCCGTGGGGGTTACCACTGAAAACATGGAGGGGTAAAGAATGAACTCAAATCTAGATGAACCACTGAGGACACTAAGTAACACTAAGTAGAATTATGCATCGGTGACTGAGACATATAGCGTAATAAAATCCTCCGTGCTTCTCCCGTGATTTCCGTGGCAATCAAGTTGTGAAGCAACCACATATTAAAACCAGAGCTTGCCCGCTCATTTCAATAAAACGATCAACTTCCTACACTGAATGTCCATATATACCTGGTCATACTAAATTGACCATTATCCTTAGTGCACCTTAGTGTCCTTAGTGGTTAAACAAAACCTAAGTAGTTAAACAAAACCTAAGTGGTTAAATTACATATTAGAGGCCAACTCAGATACGATCCAAGTCCATCACTTTGCTCCAGGCACCCACAAAATCAAGTACAAATTTTTCTTTGGAATCAGCGCTACCATACACTTCGGCGATAGCACGAAGCTCTGAGTTAGATCCAAAGATTAAGTCTACCCGACTACCAGTCCATCTGAGCTCACCGTTAGTACGGCTACGACCTTCAAATATATCCTGGTCAGCGGAGGTGCTTTTCCAGGTAGTACCCAGATCCAACAGATTTAAAAAGAAATCATTGGTGAGCATTCCGGGGCGATGAGTGAATACTCCGCTGACAGATCCATCGAAGTTGGTTTGTAGCACGCGCATACCACCAATCAACACGGTCATCTCTGGTGCGGTCAGGGTAAGCAGCTGAGCTTTGTCTACCAGTAGTTCTTCTGCCGGCACAGCATATTTAGCTTTTATATAATTGCGGAATCCATCAGCTAAAGGCTCGAGTACTGCAAATGATTCTACATCAGTCTGTTCCTGGCTGGCATCTGTGCGACCAGGGGTAAAAGGAATATTCAAAGGATGACCTGCCAGGGAGGCTGCCTTTTCGACTGCAGCGTTTCCGCCCAGGATGATGAGATCTGCTAAAGAAACTTTTTTGCCCGATGTCTGTGCATGATTAAACTCTTGTTGGATAGCTTCTAATTTATCAAGCACACTGGATAGTTGAGTAGGATTGTTTACTTTCCAAAACTTCTGTGGTGCCAATCTGATTCTTGCTCCATTAGCCCCACCACGTTTGTCAGATCCTCTGAACGTAGAGGCAGAGGCCCATGCAGTAGAAACCAATTCGCCAATGGTAAGTCCTGATGCAAGGATTTTGGCTTTTAAAGCTGCCATATCTTTGTCATCGATCAATTTGTGAGTGACAGAAGGGACAGGATCTTGCCATATTAATTCTTCTTTAGGTACTTCGGGTCCAAGGTAGCGGCTGATGGGTCCCATATCCCGGTGAGTCAACTTAAACCAGGCTCTCGCAAAGGCATCAGCGAACTCATCAGGATGTTCATAAAAATGCTTCGAGATGGGCTCATAGATCGGATCAAATCTTAATGCCAGGTCGGTAGTGAGCATAAAAGGTGCGTGCCGGATGGCAGGATCATGAGCATCCGGTACGAGGCCGGCGCCTTGATTATTTTTGGGTTTCCATTGGTGTGCACCGGCAGGGCTTTTGGTCAGTTCCCATTCATAATTAAAAAGATTCTCAAAGAAATTATTACTCCACCGGGTAGGTGTCGTCGTCCATGCTCCCTCAAGTCCGCTGGTGATAGTATGGACGCCATGGCCACTACCAAAAGTATTCTTCCAGCCGAGGCCTTGTTCTTCTATACTCGCTGCTGCAGGCTCTCGGCCTACATATTTAGAAGGATCGGCTGCCCCATGGGTTTTACCGAAGGTATGACCTCCGGCGATGAGTGCTACGGTCTCATAATCATTCATAGCCATTCGGCCGAAAGTCTCCCGTATATCTTTGGCCGCAGCTATCGGATCGGGATTGCCATTAGGGCCTTCCGGATTGACATAGATGAGACCCATTTGTACAGCGGCAAGTGGATTCTCCAAATCACGGTCTCCGGAATATCTTTTATCTCCAAGCCACTCACTCTCAGCTCCCCAGTAGATATCTTGCTCCGGTTCCCAAACATCTTCACGGCCACCACCGAACCCAAATGTTTTCAGGCCCATGGATTCGAGGGCACAGTTGCCAGCCAGTATCATAAGGTCGGCCCAGGAGATCTTGCGGCCATATTTTTGTTTGACTGGCCAGAGGAGTAAGCGGGCTTTGTCGAGACTGGCATTGTCGGGCCAGCTGTTGAGTGGTGCAAATCGCTGAGAACCGGAACCTGCTCCGCCCCGACCATCAGCTATCCGGTAAGTACCGGCACTATGCCAGGCCATGCGTATAAAAAAGGGGCCATAATGACCATAGTCCGCAGGCCACCATTCCTGGGAGGAGGTCATGAGTTCGAAAAGATCTTTTTTTACCGCGGCAAGGTCCAGGGATTTAAACTCCTCCGCATAGTTGTAGGAGGGATCCATAGGATTGGTTAGCGCAGAATGCTGGCGTAGGATATTTAATTTTAATTGATTGGGCCACCAATCTTTATTGGAAGTGCCACCTCCAGCTACGTAGTTTAGTTCACCATGCATAAAGGGGCATTTGCCATTGCCATTGGAGTGATTATTAGTAGAGCTCATATGATATTAATGTTTATGTTGAATGTAAAATTGACATGAAAAAAGGAAATAGGATATGACCTTTATCAGCGTGGAAGCAAATATACTCACTGAAGTCAATAGATATTATTGATATATTTTATGATTATATTGAAAGCGTCTATGAAGCTATTCTCTAACCTTAGAGAGATTGCGGATGGATGATTTATAAGTATTGTGAAAAGGATTCAGATTTTACATGTCTTTGATAGGATAGAGGGTCGATTACTCCGATATAATAAAACGGTCGATTACTTTGTTAATTTTATCCTGGCTTGCTCCAGGTTTTAAAGCTTGTAAGTGTCTATATAGGGGTTTTCCTTCCACCTCCGTTTTTAGTTTCAAATCTTTGTTTTTGGCAAATTCTGCTTCCCATTTGGTACGTACTTTTACCCAAAATGTTTTGTTTTCATTCCACCAATTCTGAGCAGCTGCACATTTGGAATCATCCACTTTGGTATAGACATTATAACCTTTTTCACTGGCGAGAACATAATCGTCTCCATGTTCAGTGCGGATGATTTTGTCATTATCTTGATCATGAATCCATCCTTGTGTAGATAGCTCTATATGGTTGGCTCTTTTGGTGATATTGTAGTCACTCCGCTGGGTATATTCTCTTCTTGGTAGAGGCGCATTGGTTGTATTGTCCCAGAAATGACGACCATCGATATGAATCCAGCTGGCACTACCCTGGTATCTGGGTTTATCATCTACTTCATATACTTTTTGGGTCCATTGACCTTTCACCTGACCCGGTAGCAAAATCTTAAGTTTCCAATCGTTGAAACCATTATAATCGTAAAAGATTGAGTTTTCAAACAACCAATCCTGACGCCAATGCTTGACAATCATTGTTTGCCCTACAATTAAAATATGCTGGATAGAGATTTTTTTGGGTTCATCTTCTATGAGTCCAGCCCATTCCAAAGCGGTTTCAAGCTTGACTTTGGAAGGGTGATAATCGACTGAGTCCTTAGGGTATTGAAATGTTTCAGCAAAATTGAATTGAATTTCATAGCAACCACACATTGCTTTAATAGCCTGGCTATCCTCCGGCTTTTGGGCTAAAATAGCTATAGAATAAGAAGAAAGGATGAATAAAAGTAAACGTTGCATTTTATTAAATTAAATTAGACTAATTATAAATAAGGCAAATGTAAATGGTTATTTAGAATTAATCCAAATAACTGCAATATTTTTTAATAATTTTTTGAGATATACACAACGCTCGCCCCGAATGGCAAGGTGGTTGTCATTTTAATTCCTTGGAAAGTCTTCTCCAGAAGTACAATGCTCCAATCCCAGGATAAAACCAATTTGAAATACATGAATAGATTTCTGTACAGCAGGGAGGTAATCCAGCGCTGTCCTTGTAAAATACATATACGTGGCACCATAAAAACACAATATCATTAGCACAGAAAGTATTTTAAATGACTTCAGTTTTGACTGCAAAAAAAGGACTGTTACATAGAAAAAAAGTAAAAGTGTAATGATGCTGCCCAAAGTGATCATAGGGTCATGCCAGGGTGGTATAGTGATCAGGGAGGTGACCAGGATTAAAGTATACCCCAGGAACCTGATCACGCTGGAATATTTTTTCAAATCAATCTTATTGGCAAATCGCACAAAAGCTAGTCCGGTGGTGATACCCATCATTTCCACGCCCAGGATACCCCACGGCCTGGCAAGATTATCCATTCCATTTAACGCATGATACTCCAGCAGATGGCTGATATAATTCTTATTCAAACTATATCCCTTGGAATGAATATCCCTAATATTTCCACCTGGGTAATTCAATGCAGCAATGATGAGTAATAGAATGGATAGAATCAAACCTATCAGGATGATATACTCATCTTTGAGTTTTGTGATTATCTGTTGTTGTCAGGAAAAATGTGAAATTAAGGATAGTCAAATGGATTATTTCTTCTCAGCTGAGAATTTCCATCAAAGGGACACAATAGATTTTCCATTCATAATCCTGTTTTTATATAAGGCAGTCCATGCAGCATGGGTTTCACTATCGATGCTTTCCGTATTATCTCCGTTTTCACCTTTTAAAATCTATTTGAATTATTCCATTGAAGTGCAAGATCATTCTCTCACCCTACGATGGACCAGCGTCGTATTTTCTTTACGCTCATGGCCTCTACCAGTCCAGGTAGTAAGATCGCCGTCGACCACAACATTCCAATCACTATCATCATCATCTACATCACTATCAAGCGTCAGGATGTTTGATCGTGGTTTTACCGACCATCTACCTTTATTGGGGCCGAAAGGATCGCCATCACTGAGAAAAGTGCCATCCGGATTGAATGTGATCCAACGATTATTGGCTGGGTTGTGCTTTGAAGTGACATCGGCACCGTATTCTATTACTTTTTCCATCTTCCATGTAGCCACTATTTGTTGATCGAGGGTAGCAGATGATTTACATGCAGGTATCATTAGTACCAGGAGTAGGAATGGCGGTATTAATCTATTCATTTTGTGAAAAATACAAAAATGGTAATGTGTGGAGTGACTAGGTGATGAATTTTGAAGTCTGGGTATTTACAAAAAGGATATCTCCCACTTTATCGTAGCGTTCAAAAAATTCTTCACCTTTGGCTTTGATGACACTCTCATGGAAACCTACTAAAGTAAGATCTGCATCTGCTGAATATTCATTGATAGTATCCTGGTGATTCATACCATCATATTGAGAGATTACTTTAATATTGCTTGGAGAGATGGGCAGCCTGCCGGAAGTAGTGAGATCGATAAGATGTTGCTTTTCTGTCTCCAGGTCTTTCTCAGAGAAAATAGCAAATATCTTTATTTCTCCTTGGCTCCAATCTTTGTGACCCAGGATGATATATGATAATAAAATCATGAGACTGGCATTTTCATAATCTTCTTTTCTAATCCAAACATGAATATTTCGTTTGTAGCCAAAATTGCGAATACTGGATCGCAGGATCACAATATCATATTTAGCAGCCAGAAGCAAATTGTAATTTTCTATGACCTGGGTGAGCCATTCTCTGTCGCCTTTGGCAAATTCAAACAGCATCATATTATTGGGCTGACCAGACACGGCGGGTTGTTGGATGGCCTGCAAGATCGCTGAAGTATTGGACGGGGTGATGATGGTCTCCAGAAATACATTGGACTTGGCTTTTTCTGCCATGTCGATCAGTTTTTCCAGGTCTGCGTCGGCTAGCTGCTTTGACTCTTTCGAAAAGTATTTGTTTTCAAAATGAATATAGGTGCCGAACCCGTACCGGTGCGAAATCCATTTCATCATTTCGAAAGCTGCAAATCGTTGGAAACTATCTTTGGACAAACAGATGACCCCTGGCCTCCAGTTTCCTACCGCATTTTCTTTTTCTGATTTTTGTAGAAAGACCTGCACTCGCCGGCTAAACTGATGAATCACTCCTTCAAATATGCGTGCCATACTGGTCGCATTGGGATTATTATACGTGATGTAGAAATAGATACTCACCATCAGGATGACCGATAGCAAGGCATAAGCAGCATTGATTTTAAACATCAGGTAGATGCACATCAGGGCCCCAAATAAAGAGATATACCATTTTGATTTAAACGATGGACGATACGCCGGGTCGGCTGCAAAGTGTTGTAAAAAAGAAATCAGGCACAAAGAACCATAGGTCACTAAAAAAAACATGGATATAATGACAGCCACTGCATTGACATCACCGATCAGCACAAAAACCAGGGCAATGATACTGGTAGCAATGGTGGCATTGCGGGGCTCATTGCGATTTTGAGTACCGGTAGCCAACCATTTATTTATGGCTTTGTTGGGCATGACATCGTCAGCGCCGATGGCCTGGAGTGTTCTTGGAGCGACCATGAAAGATCCGATAGCCGATGAGATCGTCGCGGCGGCCAAACCAATTGGAATAATGGGTCCCCAGATAGCAATCTTACTCATGATCAATTGATCACTCAATAAATCTGCCGGACTGGCGGACACAAATAACTTATAAGCAATCAGAATATAAATAATCATGCCTGTGATGGTGGCAGCAAGCGTACCTAAGGGAATAGATTTTTTAGGATCACGAAGGTCTCCTGAAAGCCCAACTCCAGCAGTCATACCTGTAAAGGCAGGAAATATGATCGAAAAAACATAAAAAAATCCCTGGTCAGCAGTAGGCAAAGACAGAAATTTTGAACTTTCCGGGGTATGGCTAAAACTAGTATCTCCTAAAAAGAAAAAAATGAGGGAAACAATCAGTAAACTTACGACGATATATAGCGCTTTTATACCCAAGTCAGCACCCCGGGTGACCATTAACAATATAAGACCCGCCAGGGCAGGTATGCTAAACAGCCGATTGTCCAATACCTCAATATGGAAATGCTCTGATAGCCAGGGCTTGATCGTATTAAATGATTCTGCAAATGCGATGGTATAAAAAGCTACGCTGATTGCTTGCGAAAGGAATAGGGCAATGCCTATGGCAGCACCGATATTAAGGCCAAAGGATCTGGAGATAATAAAATATTCACCGCCGCCTTCTACTTTTTGATTCGTAGCGATCTCTCCGAGCGCCAGGGCTGTAGGTATGGTTACGGCGTGGCCTATCAGGATGATGATCAAGGATCCGGCAAATCCTACAGACCCTACCGAAAACCCAAACCGAAGAAACATGATGGCACCTAATATGGTTGA
>OBID01000515.1_pt1 | contig 15769 bp, 17 predicted proteins | sample 1519781 | NCBI WGS metagenome assembly OBID01 (sample SAMEA3991478, study PRJEB22521) | metagenome | biome: anthropogenic terrestrial biome; feature: sewage plant; material: sludge | place: Sweden | collected 2012-09-26 | reverse complement strand
TCTCGCGGTTTTAGTATCTGCCAGTTTCGGTGTGATTATTGCTCTTCCAGCACTGCGATTAAAAGGCCATTATTTGGCGATGGGTACGCTTGCTTTTGCTGAACTTGCGCTTTGGTTTTTTAACGAAGTGACCCCTTTGACTGGTGGAGTAGATGGCATCAGCAACATACCTCATCTCGTATCTGGGCGCTTTGAAATTGTTATAGTTGCTGCGGCTACTGCTCTTGTACTCTTCGCAACCTATCGATTAATGTCGGGCGTTCCCGGCAGATGTATGCAAGCAATTGATGAAAACGAGTCAGGCGCGCGCGCCTGTGGTGTTGAAGTTGAGCAGATAAAGGCTCGTTCATATGTGTATTCAGCAGTGTGCGCTGGCTTTGGAGGCGCGTTGTACGCTTCGTTTGTTGGATTTATCAGCCCAAGTCTTTTTGCGAGCTCAGCTTCTATTATGTTTCTTGCTATGGCGGTTATTGGCTCGCGCAACTCATTTAAGGGGCCTCTTGTAGCTGTTATCGCGCTCACCCTGGTCCAGTATTGCTCCTCAATCATTCCTTTGCCAAGTGAGTCGGTAAAGTCATTTATCTCAAGCATCCAAGTTGATTTATATGCTCTGCTCATTATTGGAATAACTCTCTATCAAGCACGAAAGGGGGAGGGAGCATGAGATTTGAAGCTTTAAACATTTGCAAAAGCTTTGGCGGCTTGACTGCCGTAGACAATGTGAGCCTCACGTTAGATGAAGGTACCATTTTGGGGATAATAGGACCGAACGGAGCGGGAAAATCAACGCTGTTTAACTGCATGAGCGGCTTTGAGGTTTACGATAGTGGTTCTGTCATGATTGACCGCTCAGAAATACACGCTGGTGATATTCCAGGTTTTTTAAAGGCGGGTATTGCCAGGACATTTCAGAACACTTCGCTTTTTGATGGTATGACTGTTCGACAGAATCTCGAAGTTGCCGCTTGTAACGACCAGGGAAAGAAATTTTTCTCGACAATATTTCATTCTTTGAAAAAGGGTAGTGAGCAAGAAGAAGCCGAAGAACTCGTAGAAGGACTTTTAAGAAAGTTTGATTTAGCTGATCTTGCCGACAAGCGTTGTGAGTCACTCGGATCGGGTCATCGACGAATCGTTGAAGTGGTGCGAAGCTGTGCCCTTAATCCTTCAATCGTATTTTTGGATGAGCCAGCTGCTGGCCTTAATCCTACTGAGACCAATGAACTCATGGAGATTATTCGAAGAATTCGTAACTTAAATATCTCAGTCATAGTCGTTGAGCATGATTTGAAACTTATAATGGAGTTGTGCGATAACGTTATCGTGCTCGACCGAGGACAAAAAATTGCTGAAGGACCTCCGCATATTGTACAAAAAGACCCTGCTGTCATTGCTTCCTATTTAGGTACAAAAAACTGAGCACGAAAGAGAGATTATAATGCCCATTTGGAATCCAGAAATTGAAACCGCTTCGCGTGAAGAAATTGAAACACTTCAACTCAAACGTCTGAAAATGACTGTGAATTGGACGTACGAGCGCGTTGCTTATTACCGAGAACGCATGGATGCAATGGGCGTTTCTCCCGACGATATTCAATCGTTGAGTGATGTACGCAAACTCCCCTTTACCGACAAAACCGCGCTTCGCGACACCTATCCCTTTGGGATGTTTGCGCTTCCTCTTGACGAGATCACCCGCCTCCATAGTTCGAGCGGTACAACCGGCAAGCCTATCGTTGTGGGCTATTCAAAAGGCGACCTCAATACATGGACTGAACTTTGTGCTCGTGTCGGGTCTGAGGCGGGCGTAGACAGGACTGACCGCGTTGATATGGCATTCCTCTATGGCATGTTTACCGGTGGTTGGGGCATGCACTACGGCCTCGAACGCACGGGCGCGACCATTATTCCTGCCGGATCAGGGAATACCGAGCGTCATTTGATGATGATGCGCGACTTCGGCACTACGGTTCTTGTCTCAACGCCAAGCTACGCGCTCTATTTAGCCGAGGTAGGGGAGAAACTCGGGTATGACTTTGAGAAGCTCCCTTTGCGTCTTGGTGTGTTCGGAGGAGAGCCCTGTACTGGTAAACTGCGCGAAGAAATTGAGGCACGTCTTCATATCCGCGCAACGGACAATTACGGACTTTCTGAGGTGATGGGCCCTGGTGTTTCGGGTGAGTGCGAAGCAGCTTGTGGACAACATATTGCTGAAGACCACTTTCTTGCGGAAATCGTCGACCCAGTTACTGGTGAGTCATTGCCCGAAGGAGAACTCGGAGAGCTTGTTATCACACCTCTCACTAAAGAAGCATTTCCAATTTTGCGTTATCGTACGCATGATTTGACACGTATTCACTATGAGAAATGTGACTGTGGGCGCACCATGGCGCGCATGGATCAGGTTCGCCAGCGCACTGATGATATGCTCATCATTAGGGGAGTGAATGTGTTCCCAAGCCAAATCGAAGACGTGCTCTTTAAGGCTGACGAGGTTGCACCTCACTATCAAATAATTGTAGACCGTGTACATAATCTCGATGATCTTACTATTAAGCTTGAGGTTGACGAGGCTCTTTTCTCAGATAAGATGAAAGATATGGTTGCTACACAGAAGAATATTCAAGAAGCAATTCATAGTGTGCTTGGGTTACGTTCAAAAATTGTTCTCGTTGAACCAGGTTCGCTTGAGCGCACTCAGGGAAAAGCAAAACGCGTAGTGGATTTGCGCAATAAGGAGTAACGTGAGAATTCCGCGCCAAAATGTTGATTTTTTAGTTGCTCATCTAAAAGAACTTGAGCACATTTTACGTGCGTGCTCTCCTTCGGTTTTTTCGGAGACTTTCTTAGCTGACCAGCCTATAGTAATAACAGGTTTGACATCAGAAGAGCTGTCAGAGCGTCTCCGCACAATTTTGGCAGATTGCGACGCGGCTGTTTTGCATCGTAAGGCGCTCGATGCCGTTGACGCAATCGGTGACAGCACATATTTGCTCCTGCAAAGCATTGAAGAAGGCAGTAGGGCTGTGGCCTCCTACAATCCTGACAAAAGCGAAGAAGAGAACTTCTTGGCACAGTATTATGTGACGCCTCCTAAACTTTATGAAGAACATGTTACTTTAGCGCAGCAACAATTTATCGATGCGCGTGATTATGCGCGTAAGGCACTTGAACTTCTCAAGCCTTTAGCGCGTAGCCTAAATTTTGATATTGAGTCTCTCGAGATGCAGGGAGAAATGTATATATGATTGACTCTGCATCACTCTATTTTCGCGTGCGAGCTCTAAAGATTGACGTCTATGACGATTTTGATCTTGAGTGGGATAAGGAAATTATTTACTCTGGTCGCTCTCTTGAACATTTTGCTGGTGAACCTATTGCCATGACAACTATGTGGAGAGTGGACATTATCGACCTGGCTCGTGATGAAGTGGTTATAGAACTATCCTCTATTGACTCACGTGATGAGGCAGAGGGCCTTTTGGGGGGAGTGAGGACCGATCTCGAATCGCTCTCACGTCTTGAGTTCATATCAAAGTATTTTTCGGAAGATTAAATTTATCAATTCAAGGTTGCTCAGTTTTCAACAATGCTTGAGTGAAGTTCTATTTCTAGATAAATATCTGTGTATCCTTTGACTTTCAAATTATCAGTAAAGGTTCCCTAGATAGGGTAGATATTTATACATATTAAAATCACATAACATATATTATCATACATTAAAGTATGAATGCGTATCATTGGAGAGTGTTGATATTTCAGGTGCTACACTAGAAAGGTATTGTTTGATGGTGACGTGATGTCACCTTTTTAGTTGAAAGAAATCTATGAGTACCAAAACAATTTGCAGAAATATTCGAAACACTGTAGCTCTTTGTGTTGCCGCATTGATTATTGGAGTAATTGTTGCTGCCCTTGACGTTGTCTTTGGAAAAGTGCTTTTTGCATTAAACGATATTCGTATTGCTAACCCGTGGTACTTTATACCTTTTCTTCCACTGAGCGGCCTTGTAGTGGCTTATATTTATAACATTTGTAGCGGTGAATGCTATAGAGGTATGGCTCTTGTTTTTGAGGCTGGCCACAACGAAAGAAAAAGTATCCCACTCCGTATTATCCCCGCAGCCATAGTATCTACTTGGATTACTCAGTTGTTTGGAGGTTCTTCAGGACGCGAAGGCGTAGGTGTACAAATTGGAGCCATTGTTGGTCATCGAATTGGACGTCTATTCCATATTGAAAATGCTCCAAAAATTTTACTACTCACAGGAATTGCGGCTGGATTTGCTGGTCTATTCCAGACTCCTATAGCTGCTTTTTTCTTCGCGCTTGAGGTTCTAACCGCTGGTCGTCTTGAGTATGAAGCTCTCATACCAATATTCATAGGATCTTTTAGTGCAAGTTATGTTTCTCACTTATTAGGCTTGCCAGCCTTCAAATATGCACTGGAAGTTCATACTCACGTTACATGGTCCCTTTCAGTAAAACTGGTTATTCTTGCAATAATTTTTGGCCTTACAGGCGGCCTGTTTGCGTACGCTTTAAATGGTTTTCGCGATATTTTACGTCAAAAATTTCTTAACAAACCATTTTTGAAAATATTTTTGGGTGGAATATTGATTTCTATATTGCTGCTTATTTTTGGAGCAGGTCGCTATGCTGGACTTGGTGAGCCACTTGTCGCTCAAGCTTTTGCTGGAAAATCTCTGTGGTATGATTTTGCTTTTAAAATGATAATTACCATTCTCACACTTGCATGTGGCTTTCGCGGTGGCGAAGTCATGCCCCTCTTTGTTATTGGAGCGACTTTAGGAGCCGCTATTGCTCCTATCACAGGACTCAACCCGGCATTGGTTGTAGCTCTTGGCTTTGTTGCCGTATTTGGAGCGGGCACAAACACCATGCTCGCACCTCTTTTTGTTGGCGCTGAACTCTTTGGCTATCAACTACTCCCCCTCTTTTTTATTGTATGCGTGGTGGGGTACTTCTTTAACGGTAATAAATCTATTTACGCCGCCCAAAAACAAGAGATGGTTTAAAGCTCCTATTAAAAACTCGGAATAATTCGAAGGCATAAAAAAGGCCCGCCATAAGCGGGCCTTTTACTATTGCTGTTTTATAAAAACTATTTAACAGCGTTAAGAATTGGGTTCTGCAAGAATACCAACAAGAATGCAATAGCGGTAACCCACATCAAAGGATGAATCTCCTTGAATTTACCACGGCATGCTTTGATGATGACGTAGCTAATGAAGCCAAGACCAATACCATTGGTAATGCTGTAGGTCAAAGGAATGGTGAGAATGGTTAGGAATGCTGGGAAACCAACTTCCATGTCATGCCACTCGATTTCACGAACTGGAGCCATCATTAAGAAGCCAACGACGATAAGTGCGCCTGCAGTTGCTGCTGAAGAAACAACGCCAATGAGTGGAGCGAAGAATACTGCTAAAGCAAAAAGAATACCTGTTACGATAACAGTAAGTCCAGTACGTCCACCTTCTCCTACGCCTGATGCAGACTCAACAAAAGTGGTGATTGAGCTTGCGCCAAACAATCCACCTACAGCTGCTGCAGCTGAGTCAACCAAGAGGATAGAACGAACATCTTCTACTTCGCCGTCCTTTGAAACGAACTCTCCCTCCTCACCAACACCAACAACGGTACCCATGGTATCGAAGAAGTCTGTCATGAGGATTGAGAATACAAACAAAAGAAGTGTTGGAGTAAAGACTTGAACAATTGCAAGCGATCCATTTACCTTTTGGAAAGGAGCGCCAAAAGTTGAAAAGTCAGGAACTGCAACGAGAGATGCTGGAATCTTTGTAATACCAAAAGCGATAGATGCAATTGTTGCTACAACGATTCCGATAAGGATGTTACCGCGAACCTTAAACGCCATCAAAATGATTGTAACGATGAGTCCGATGAGAGCAACCCAAACTGCCTTGTCGGTGAAGCTGCCCATAGTAACGAGCGTTGAATCGTTTGCTACAACAAGGTTACCGCTCTTAAGACCGATAAGTGCAACAAACATTCCGATTCCGACGGCGATAGCACGTCTTAGGGTTACTGGTATTGCGTTCATAATTGCTTCTCGCAAACCAGCTAGAACGAGAACGAGAATAATAAGGCCTTCTACAAATACGATTGCCATAGCAACTTGCCAAGGCACTTTCATGCCCAATACGAGAGTAAATGCAACAACAGCATTGAGACCCATACCTGATGCGAGAGCTAGAGGACGATTTGAGAAAATTCCCATAGCGATACACATAACTGCAGCACCAAGACAGGTTGCCGTTACAGCGCCTGCAAAAGGAACTCCACCAGTGAAGCCCTTAACATCGCTGAGCGACAAAATGTTTGGGTTTACGAAGATGATGTAAGCCATCGTCAAGAAAGTCGTAATACCAGCCATAATTTCGGTTGATAGCGAACTTCCTCGCTCCGTATACTTAAAAAACTTGTCCATACCTTTCCCTTCCTTGATAACCAATTCTTCTTCTATAGATAACGGATTATTCCGTGTATCACCTACTGTGTGCCACTTGAGCCAAAGCCACTCGTTCCTCGTTCTGAAACGGATAACTCAGCGACAACCTTAATGTCAGCATGCGCAATCGGCAAGATTACAAGTTGGGCTATACGGTCGCCAGGATAAATATGTATAGGTTCTTTTGGGTCAAGGTTAACAGCAGGTACAAGAATTTCGCCACGGTAATTTGCATCAATCAGGCCTGGAGTATTGATAAGAGAAAGACCATGTTTCATAGCCATGCCGCTTCGTGGTTGAACAAAACCAGCAAAACCACTTGGTATCGCAATAGCAATACCTGTAGGAATTAATTTTCGTTCAAAAGGTTTCAGTATTATCTCTTCAATTGTGCGTAGGTCGAGCCCCGCATCGTCTGTGTGAGCATAGGCAGGCGCCTTGGCCTGTGGGTGAAGTAGCTGGAGTGGAAGCGCAATAGATGTCATTTACGATTCAAGATCCTCAAGCTCGTGGGTGAATTCTTGCAAGTCTTGGAAGTCCTTATATACGGACGCGAATCTAATATAGGCAACTTTATCGAGTTCTTTAAGGCGGACAAGTACCATATTGCCCAGCTGTTCAGAATCAATTTCATAGCTGAATGAATTCTGCAATGATGTTTCAATATCATGAATAAGTTTATCGATTTGAAGCGCCTCAATAGGGCGCTTGGTAGAAGCAACGAGAAGTCCTCGTTTAAGTTTTGCGTGATCAAAGGGTTCGCGGGTTCCGTCACGCTTTACAACCATGATTGGTTGCTCTTCGCAGCGTTCGTATGTGGTGAATCGCTCACCGCACTGAGTGCACTCTCGACGACGGCGCGTGGCATTTTGTGAATCCGCATTACGCGAATCAATTACTTTGCTATCATGATGCCCACATACAGGACAACGCATTCATAACCCCTAGATTTAGAATGTGCACGATTGAAAAACACAACATCTAGGGTAACACAAAGTCATGCTCTGTGGAACAATTAAAGTGACAATACCCAGAACAAGCCCACTGCAATAATCATGATCTCAAAGAAACCAAGTTTTGGTCCAGCCACAGTCTCAAGTACAAATTCTTTTACCATTTTAGCCATCATACTATCCTTTCACTTTTGAACATCCCTATTAAAACATTAAGGTCAGACATAAGTGCGAACATGTGTTCGTATATTTATAATAACAAACATTTGTTCGGTGTCAACAACTTTACCGAACATTTGTTTGTAATTTTTATAAGTGACTGCTACACTATAAGAAACAAGGAAAGGGAGTCTCAATGACGAATAATCTGACTGCCAAGCAGCGTGAAGTATACAATTACATTCGTGAGTATACGCATAGTCACTCGTTTCCACCTTCTGTGCGCGAAATCGCTCAAGGTCTCGGTGTGTCGTCACCAGCGACTATTCATGGCCATATCACTGCCCTTGTTGCAAAGGGCCTCATAGAGCGCAATTCAGGACGTTCTCGAGCAATAACTCTCGTCGAGGATCGAACGGAAGAACGTGACATCACCGATCGAGACCCAAGCACTTACACAGGAGAGATTGTCTCTGTTCCTGTTATTGGTTCTGTGGCAGCAGGCTCCCCTATCCTGGCAGAAGAAAATATTGAGGATACCTACGTTTTACCAGCTTCTTACGTGCATGGTGAAACATTTATGCTGCGTGTAAAAGGCGACTCAATGATTAACGTTGGCATATTTGACAGAGACCTGGTCATTGTCCAGAAGGCAAGCACCGCGCAAAATGGTGAAATTGTTGTTGCGCTCATCGATGATGGAGCAACAGTTAAAACGTTTTATAGAGAGAATGGACGTATACGTCTACAGCCTGAAAACGATACAATGGAAGCGATGTATCCGGAGAATGTAGTTCTTGCGGGTAAAGTTGTTGGGCTTATGAGGTTTGGATTATAACTATGAAAGTCGGAATTATTTACGCCACCCATTTTGGATACTGCAGCGATGCGGCAAAGCAGTTACGCAAAAAGCTTGAAAGTCCGAGTGAAATAATTTCGTTTGACTATAAGGGCCGCTATGACTTAAGCGAATTTGACGCATTGGTTCTGGGCGGCTCAATACGCATGGGATTGCTCGACCAAGATTTCATTGGTTGGCTCCATGGTCACAAAGATGAAATTATCGAAAAACCGTACGCGCTTTTTCTTGCCTGTGGGTTCAGCGAAAATTTCGATGACTATGTCAAAAACTGCTTCCCTAAAGAAATCGTTGAACATGCTCTCGCAATTGAGTGTATTGGTGGCAATCTAGAGGGAAACTATAAGTTTTATGATAAGTGGCTTGTAAAAATGATGGCAAACAAACTAAACAAAGAGGGTAAAGAAGCTCCTCGCCCTCTTCTCGAGAATTTAGAAACAATCGCAACCGCTATTGACGGTGCGCTTCAAAGTATCCCACAAGACTCTGAGGAACCAGAAGATTAAGAAGTACACCATCATCGACAAACTCTTTGCTAATGATAGACGTAGATTCATGGGCCATCTTTAATAGGTGGCCTTTGTTATAAGGTATAAGAACCGTCATTTGAACAGAATCAACCGTTGATGCCGTTATAATGCGTTGTAAAAGGCTGTCAAACCCGATATGCTCGACTGCCGATACTAAGAGCGCCCCAGGATAGAGATTGCGCAAATTGGAAATTTCAACTTCACTCAGTTGATCAATTTTATTAAAAACAATGACTGAGGGAATGGTGTGAGCGCCGATTTCTTCAAGCACTTCCCTTACCGCCGTCATCATCATTTCGCGCAAATCAGAGCTCGCATCTACCACGTGCAGAAGAAGCTGAGCATCCTGCACTTCATCAAGCGTTGATCGAAAGGCTGCAACAAGTTGATGTGGCAGTTTATGAATGAAGCCCACGGTGTCAGTGAGCGTTACGACACGCTTATCTGGTAGCTCAAGCTTACGCGTTGTCGAATCGAGTGTCGCGAACAGTTTATTGTAAGCAAGCACATCTGATCCTGTAAGCGCATTGAGGAGCGATGACTTTCCGGCATTCGTATAACCAACAAGGCTTACACGGAAAGTTGAACCAGAAAGTCTATTCTGACGCTGCGTCAGGCGATCTTTACGCACTAGTGCTAGTTGCTTTTTAATTTCGCCAATGCGTTTTCGCGCAAGACGTCGGTCAGTTTCTAGTTGAGACTCACCAGTACCAAAACGCGCGCCTACGCCACCACCCAGTTTTTCTTTTTCCAGATGAGCCCAAAGACCGCGCAAACGAGGAAGTTGATACTCGAGCGTGGCGAGCTCAACCTGAAGCTTGCCCTCTTTTGTAGTCGCGTGTTGCGCGAATATCTCGAGAATCAAACTCGTGCGATCAAGGATACGAATATTCCCACCAAAAAGTTCATCAAGAGTAGATTGTTGCCGTGGTGAAAGTTCATCATCAAAAAGAATGCAGTTAGCTTTGAGTGCTTCGGCTTGCACCTTTAAATCTTCCGCTTTGCCTCTGCCGATATAGTGCGTTGGATGAGCGGAATCCAAATTTTGAATAAGCCTATCCAAAGCGATACCGTCGTCAGTGTGAAGCAGACGCTCAAGTTCATCGAGCGACTCGTTAGGCGTTATATCAGCAGTGCCTGAACCCTTAATGGCAACGAGTATCGCACGGTAGCGATACTCGTCAGTTTCCTCTAAGATATTTTCAGAATCTTCGTTATTCAAATCTCATTCTTTCTAAACAATACTCTTCATACGATTGAGAGCCTCTACAAGACGGTCGTCGTCAGTTGCAAGTGAAATTCTGAAGTAACCTTCACCGTAAGGGCCATATGAATTTCCTGCCGCTATAATGACATGCGCTTCTTCTAAGACTTTCTTTGCATACTCAGCAGACGTAAAGCCCTCAGGCACCTTGGCCCAAATAAATATCGTCCCCTTAGGGTAATGATACCCAATGCCCATAGCATCAAGCGTTTCCAAAACGAGATCGCGACGATGCTCATAAAGCGCGGCCATTTCTTTTACATCACTTTGATCGCCCGTAAACGCCTCGATAGCTGCCTCTAGTATAGCACCAAAAATGCCCGAGTCTACATTAGATTTAACAACGCCGAGCGTATCAATCGCGCCTGCGTTGCCCGCGGCAAAAGCGCAGCGCCACCCCGTCATATTGTAAGATTTTGAGGTTGAGAAAATCTCGATGCAACAATCCATCGCGCCTGGTCTCGAGAGGATGCTTGGGGCGACGTAACCATCATAGGTGATATCACAATAGGCATTATCGTTGACGAGCAACAGGTTATGCTTCTTCGCAAACGCGATAGCCTTGTCGAAGTATTCAACAGGTGCCACGGCACTCGTTGGATTGCTCGGGTAACTAATAATCATCATTGCCGCATTATCAAGAATCTCTTGAGGCGTTGACTCAAAATCAGCAAGCCAACTATTTTCCTCTGACATGGGCATCCAATAGGAAAGCGAATCATTGAGGATGGCTCCCCCGTCGTAGACAGGGTAACCAACGCCAGGGATAAGGGTATATTGGCCTTTATTCACGAAAGCTGGAAATAGATTTGCGATTCCTTCTTTTGAACCAATAAGTGCCAAAACCTCAGACGTATAATCGAGGTCAACATTAAAACGCTTTTTCATATATTGAGCGCAAGCTTTACGGTACTCCGGAGAGCCGAAATAACTCGGATATTGATGATTTTTTGGATCTTGAACAGCTTTAAGCATAACGTCGATTATGCGCTGAGGAGTTGGCTTGTCGGGGTCGCCAATGCCAAGGGAAATGACGTCGTGGCCTTCAGCTTCAAGACGTTCCTTCGCCCTGTCAATTTCAGCAAAAAGATAAGGTGGCAAATTGTTCATACGATCGGCAGCAAACTTCACAGTACGTCCCTTCCAAGAATTTTTTGTTGGTTAAATCGTAGCATCAAACGTACCAGTGAAGACCGTTTGAGCAGCTCCTGTCATGAAAACTTCATGATTTTCGGTAATTTCTATTGTGAGATTTCCGCCGGTTAGAGCGACCTCAATATGATCTCCTGTACGACCAGTTAAGTAGGCAGCAAAAGCGCTCGCGCATGCGCCCGTTCCGCAGGCAGCGGTCTCTCCTACTCCGCGTTCCCATACACGCATGGTGATATGTTCAGGACTGTCGACACGTATAAATTCGATATTAGCTTTTGCGGGAAAATGTGGATCACTCTCAAGTTCAGGGCCAAGCACATAAAAGAGTTCATCCTCTTGGGTTCCAGGATTTTCATCAGTAAAGAGCACCGCATGAGGGTTACCAACATTGGCGCAATTTACGGTCACCTCGTGACCCGAGGTTGTTATGAGTTTTTGGTTGAGTACATATCCGTTTGCGTCAGTATCAAGAGTTGTTGGAATGGCTATAGGGATGCTCAATGCTGGTCCCATATCAACGCGCGCAGCTTCGAATATTCCACTATCATCAGTGATAATTTCGATCGTTTTAAGACCGCAAAGCGTTTCAAGCACGAACACTTTTTTGCCGACCTCAAGCAGGCCGTTTTCGTAGACATAACGCGCGAAACAGCGACTGCCGTTGCCACACATTTCAGGAATGGTACCATCATTATTGACAAACCACCAAGCAAAATCTGCCTGTTCGTTTGTAGGCTTTCTAATAAGCATAATGCCATCGGCGCCAATGCCAAACTTTCGGTCGCAAAGGGCAATAACCTCATGAGAGGTCAAACGTAATTTTTCGTCACGATCGTCAACGACAATAAAGTCGTTTCCAATTCCCTGCATTTTTGTGAAGTTAAAATGGGTCACAGTTTCTCACTTTCATAGCGAGCAATAATATCAAGCGCAGCACTCACAATTTCCGTTTGTGAGAGGTCATCGCATGTAATCCAGTTTATACGAGGATCAGAATGAAACCAAGAGAGCTGTCTCTTGGCATACCGCCTGCTCTGCTGTTTTATGGCATCGACGGCCTGAGCAAGCGGAGCACCTTGGAGAATTACCTCGGAAAGCTCTTTGTATCCAATAGCCTGGGAAGCTGTCTTTGCATCAAGCAAGCCATTTTCAAGGAGTTCTTCGACTTCCCCAACAAGGCCTTGCGCAATCATGTCATCGACCCGATTATTGATACGCTCATAAAGTTGTTCGCGCGCAATATCAAGGCCTATATAAAGCGTAGGGTAATGCTCCGCACGCTCTTTAAAATGCGATGCTCTTTGCGAATAGAGCTCTCCATTTTCAACGATTTCAAGAGCACGGATCACACGCTTAACATTGTTCTTATGAACGAAATCTTCAGCCTTGGGGTCTGCTTGAATCAGTAAATCATATAACGCATCGATACCCTGCTCCGCGTAAATGCGTTCGTATTTTTCTCGAACTTCATTATTGTCTTGTTCGCCAGGAGCAAAATTCATCTCATCGAGAGCAGCGCGCACATAAAGGCCCGTTCCTCCCGCAACTACAATACCCTGCTTCAATATGAGAGCTTTTTCGATTACTCCCCGCGCATATTCCTGGTATTGAGCAGCTGAGTAGCTTTGCTTAGGCTCAACTAGATCGATACCAAAATGAACAACTCTTTGTTCATCTGGCATCACTTTTGCGGTACCGATATCGAGATGCTTATACACTTGCATAGCATCTGCCGAAAGCACATCACATGAGCGCCTAAGCGCAATCTCTTGAGCGAGCCACGATTTTCCACTAGCCGTAGGACCTACAATCGCTATGACAAAAGGCTCATTTATCATGGATTAACCTTCTGATTCAATATCAATAAAAGTGCCAGAGAGAAACCATGTTTGAGCGTGATCAATACGCACATGGGCAATTTTACCCATAAGATCATCGACTTCCCTGCCCGCAGGAACGCCAAAATGAACAACTTTGTTTTGGCGAGAACGGCTCACGAGCTTTGTCTCATCCCGTTTTGATGTTCCTTCAATAAGTACACTTTGAATAGTATCAAGCGTTTCTTGGTTTTTCTCATAGGCACACTTTTGCACACAAGCCACAAGGCGTTGAAAACGCTCCTGGGCAATTTCATCAGAAATTTGATTGGGCATCGTAGCCGCTGGAGTACCCTCGCGTGGACTATAGATAAAGGTAAAGGCTTGATCAAACTGACAATACTCATACAGCGAAAGCGTGTCGAGGAAGTCTTGTTCTGTCTCGCCTGGGAATCCCACAATAATGTCGGTTGAAAGAGCAATACTTGGCATCGCAGCCTTAATCTTATCAATAAGGCGCTTGTACTCTTCGCGCGTATAGACACGATTCATTTCTTTAAGAATGGTATTAGAACCACTCTGAAAAGGCAGATGCAGATAGTCAAGACAGTTATCGAGTTCTGCCATCGCCTCAATAGTCTCGTCAGTGAGATCTTTTGGATGGCTCGTAGCAAAGCCGAGGCGTTTGATCCCCGTGGCGCTTACAGCTTTTAGCACCTCAGCAAAACGAGGTTCGCCATATAAATCACGCCCATAGCTATTAACGTTTTGCCCCAATAGCGTAATTTCTTGGACTCCATCAGCTACAAGTTTTGTTGCCTCAGTGACGATGTCATCTAACTCGCGAGAGCGTTCACGACCACGCACATAAGGGACGACGCAATAGCTACAAAAATTGTCACATCCAACCGTAATAGGAAGCCAAGCGTGATACGGGCTCTCTCGGTGAGTTGGTAAGTCACTCGCAAAGTCATCACTTACCTCTTTCACGGAAACTTGAGGCGCTTTGGAATCGTGAGCGGCTTGGATAAGGCTAGGAAGTTCTTTGATGTTTTGCGTGCCAAACACCACATCGATGTGGCCAATTTGTTCAACAAGTTTTTGGCCATCACGCTGGCCAATACATCCCCCCACAGCAATAATCATAGAGGGACTCGCCTGCTTGGCATACTTCAGTGAACTTACGACACCCTTGAGGCGAACGTCGGCTTTTTCACGTACACAGCAGGTCATAAAAACGACGACGTCAGCCTTGTTCGGAGCATCAACGGCAACCATGCCCATATTTTCAAGCATACCCGCAACGCGCTCTGAGTCATGCTTGTTCATTTGGCAGCCGTACGTTTGTATAAAATACGTTTCCATAGGTGTAAGTCTTTCTGACAGGAAAGGTTATTTATCCTGGTTGATAATGAGCTTAATGGCGGTTCTTTTCTCTCCATTTATTTCGATTTCTTCAAATGAGGGAACACAAGAAATACTTATTCCCTGAGGTGCCAAGAAACCTCGCGCAATAATGATTGCCTTCATGGCTTGATTGAGAGCACCTGCACCAACGGTCAACATTTCGCATTGGTCGTGTTCTTTAAACGATGCGGCAAGCGCTCCCGCAACTGAGTTTGCGTTTGATTTAGTGGACACCTTGAAGAGTGGAGTCATTATTGCTCCTTCTCAAAAGGAAAAGAGGCACGAATACAATCCTTCTGCACCGATACTTTGACCTCGTCACTCAATGACAAAAAGTATTTATGAGCCAGATCATCGAATGCTTGTTCAAGTTCTACTTGAAAAGCAGCTAAATCTGCTGAGTGGATCTTAAGTCCACGAGCATCTTTATAGATATCAGCAGGCTTCTTCTCGGGCGCCAAAGTATTAAAAATCCGCGTTCTCACGCTCTCTAAGCCATTTATTTCGCTGTTTATGATGCGATAGCAGTTGCGCAACGAAAGGTTCATCCCAAGCTCTTCTGAGCAGTCGAGAAGTTCTTGAGCATCAGTACAAGAACTCGGTCTTTTCCAAAGAGGCGTATCGTCATGAGCCAGCGGTACCGCAATGGCTTCTGCATAGCTTTTGTATTGGTTTTGCCCGAGGGCAAACAGCGTTGCCATAATTTCTGCAGGAGACCCAAAATACACTTCGATATTTTCGTGAGCCAAAGCAAATTCCACAATATTGCGAATTAAGTTTTTGGGGCCTGACTCTACTTCAACCTTATCTAATACTTTGGTGACCTTCGGCCAACGCGATTGATCTGCGCGCTCCTTAAGTATGGTGGTATCAGCCGCGATATGGAGCGATGAGCCGCCATCAACAACAGTATTAGTGAGATTGCAGAGCGTCGTATTTTGCGAGATAGAGTACAAAGCCATACCGCGGCCATGTACTCCCCAATCATCGATAACCATAGTATCGAGCTTACTGGTAACTCGAGGTTCAAAAATCAAATCACGCATAGGTTGCGGAACGCCTGAACCATCGTCAAGAACAACCATATGACGGAGAGGGCCTTCAACATGCGTTGCAACGAAAATGCGGTGAG
>OBID01000512.1_pt1 | contig 15826 bp, 15 predicted proteins | sample 1519781 | NCBI WGS metagenome assembly OBID01 (sample SAMEA3991478, study PRJEB22521) | metagenome | biome: anthropogenic terrestrial biome; feature: sewage plant; material: sludge | place: Sweden | collected 2012-09-26 | reverse complement strand
TGCCCAAGTGCCACGGCATCGGCAAAACGGGCCATCGTCTTTTTCAGTTCGCGGTCTCGCACTTCAGGCGTCGCCAGCGCGATGACATCGCACAATTCGTTGGAGAAGCCGGAGAGCGTACGCAGTCGCTCTTCCTGATCTGTCGCCTTCTTGACCGCACCGACCGGCAAGCGCCGCATCGAGGTAACGATCAGGGGTGGAAAACCCCAAAGTTTGGCGATCGCAATACCGATCTCCTCGAAGGAGATACCGAGCACCTGCTTGGCTGCGATTTCCTCTGAGCAATTCTTTTGCGAAATGATGCGACGAATTTCCTCGGCATCCTCCGGAAAATAGTATTGCGACAGCAGGCGACCCAGGCTATGGAAGAGTGAGCAGATGAATGACTGCTCAAGGTCGCGCATGTGTGCCGTCGCGCCGAGATCCTTGGCCAGCACGCCAGCCATGTTGGCACGCAGGAAATCTTCCTTGAGCTGGTTGGCGTTGGCGTTGTTTTGCAGGTGGTCGAAGAGCAGGACGGTAATGGCAATGTTGCGCACGGCTTCGAAGCCGAGGACGATCACGGCCCGCGACACGGTACTGATACTGCCGCCGCCAGCCTGCCGGAAATAGGCCGAATTAACCAGGCGCAGCAACTTGTTGGTCAGCGCAAAATCCTTGAGGATCGTATTCGACAGCTTGTCGATGCTTTCCGTCTCGCTGTTGGCGATCTTGTTGATGGCGCTGACGGATTCGGAGAGCGCCGGGAAATCGCTCTTGTGGCGCATGCGCCGCAACAGAAACTCCAGCGTTGCCTGCCGGCCACCACCCGCCGGAAGACTATCCTCCGGCTCCAGATACCTGTCCAGCGCCTCGCCAAACTGAGCCACCGTCTGGAAGCGTAGCTCCGGGTCGCGCGCCAGGGATTTGTGCAAAATGGCACTCAAATGCTCGTCGACCGCAGCATCCTGCGGCAACCTGATGTCTTCCCTGGCCAGGCGCTGCATGATAGCCCCGACACTATCGGCGACCACCGCCCGGCATCCGGTGAGCATTTCAAAGAGAATCAGGCCGGCAGCAAAGACATCAGTGCGCGCACTGATCTCGCGACGCAGGATGTATTCAGGCGCCATGTAGGCCGGCGTTCCGGTAATTCGGTCGGCCGGATCATTCGACGCGTCAAACCGCGCCGCGATGCCGAAGTCCATGACCCGTGGCCGGCCGTTGTCGTCGAGCAAAATGTTCGACGGCTTCAAGTCACGATGGAAGATACCCTGGCCATGGGCATGGGCAACTGCGTCGAGAATCGGCCGCAGGATCGAGATCGCCTTGAGGGGGGGCAATGCCCCGCTCTGCCGCAGAAAATCAGCCAGGCTCTTGCCCGGCACGTATTCAAAGACCAGATACAGATCGCCGTCCTGCTCGCCCGCTTCGAAAATCGGCACGATGCTCGGGTGGCGCATCCGGCTGACCGTGCGCGCCTCGTCGAGCAGCGTGCCCTTGTACTCTGGATCTGACGTGGTGAAATGCAGGGTCTTGATGGCAATTTCACGCTGCAACTGGGGATCGAAGCCAAGATGGACGACGCTCTGGGCGCCCCGCCCCAGTTCCCCACGAACCTCGAAACGGCCTATTTTTGCGGTCATTGGGCGCTATCTTCTATCCAGGCCAGATGCGGAATGGCATCGGCACCGCCGCAGACCACGGCATTCTGGCCGTAATCGGCAGCCAGCGCGCAGGCATCCTCGCGGGAAATATCCGGGACGAAGCAACTCTCTTCACCTGGCCAGCCCTCGGCGTCGGCTTCATGCTGCGCCATGTAGGGCTCGTAGTTCCCCTCCAGCAGTTCGCACTCCAGCTGCGACTGACGCTCGGCATTGCTTGCATCATCGGCCCGCTGGCCACCCGGATTGTGCGCGGTGATCAGCGCAAACTCGGTGCAGCCCGCCGTTTCAAGCCAGCAACGCAGGGTTTCGCAGGGCTGACCGATGCGCAGATCACAAATGCCCCCCGGCAGGAACACCCGGTAAGTCGTCGCCTTGTAGGCGGCTTCCAGTTCACTCGTCTTCGCCATCGAAATCCGCCACACCGATCAATTGTTCGGCCTCTGCCACCGGCAGCGCCTCGACTTCCTTCAAGCGGCGCGTCAGTTGCCGCGTCCGCGTTTCCGCCTTGCTGATGCTGTTGCTCGCCTCGTCCAGCTTCTTTTTGGTATGGGCCAGCGCCTCGCCAAATTTGCCGAATTCAGTTTTCACGGCGCCCAGTACCGCCCACACTTCGGCCGAACGCTGCTCGATGGCCAGGGTACGGAAACCCATCTGCAAACTGTTCAGCATCGCCGCCAGCGTCGTCGGTCCGGTCAGACTGACCCGCCAGTCGCGCTGCAGCGTTTCAGCCAGACCCGGACGGCGCAGCGCCTCGGCATAGAGCCCTTCAAGCGGCAGATAGAGCAAGGCAAAGTCCGTGGTGTGCGGCGGCGCCACGTATTTCTCGTGGATGCTTTTCGCCTCGTTCTTCAGGCGGGTTTCGATGGCCCGCGATGCTTCCTCAACCCCGGCCGGATCGCCGCGATCCTGCGCGTCGAGCAGGCGCTGGTAATCCTCGATCGGGTACTTGGCGTCGATCGGCAGCCAGACCACGGCGCCGTCGTCCTTGCCCGGCAGGCGGATGGCGAAATCGACACGCTCATTGCTGCCCGGCTTGGTCGCCACGTTGCTGCCGAACTGCTCGGCCGTCAGCAACTGCTCGAGCAACGCCGAAAGCTGCACCTCGCCCCAGGTGCCCCGCGTCTTGACGTTGGTCAGCACCCGCTTGAGGTCGCCGACGCCGGCGGCCAGCGTCTGCATTTCGCCGAGGCCGCGATGGACCTGCTCGAGGCGATCACTGACCAGTTTGAACGACTCGCCAAGGCGCTGCTCCAGCGTTGCGTGCAGCTTTTCGTCGACCGTCTGCCGCATTTCTTCCAGCTTCTTGGCGTTGTCGGCCTGTATTGCGGTCAACCGTGATTCGACGGCAATTTTCAAACGCTCGAAACGCTCGTCCAAGCCCAGCGAAAAACGGTTCAACTCACGGGCAAAAGCTTCCAGCCGCTCTGCTTGCGAGGTTCCAAACTGGCCAACCTGCGTGGTCAACGCCTGCCCCAGCAAATTGGACGACTGCGCCCGCTCCTCGCGGTCACGGAAGGCCTCTTCGGCCACTTCGCGCCGACCGCGCGCCAGTTCCTCGCGCAGTTCACGCTCGAGACGCATCAAACCCTTTTCCTGAGCGTCCTGCTGCGCCCGGAAGCGTTCGTCCTCCTGCCGCCGGTTGCCGCGCAGCAACAAGGCCACCTGCAGCAGGATGACCACTACCAGGCCGACGATCAGCGCCAGCCCCATCGTTTCGCTCATCGGAGACTCATTTCAGTGAAAAATCAACACGGCTGGCCTTGCCCTTTTCATCAGCCTCGACCTTGGGTGGCAACAGGAACACCCGCTCCGGTGGCACCTTGCCATGCTCGACCAGCCAGCCCTGGACGGTTTCGGCACGGCGCCCGGCCAAGGCCTTCACGTCATCGTCGCTAACCGGCAGATTGGTCAGCATGAGCTTCTCCATTTCCTCGACCGGCAACTCCTTCTGCAGGCCAACCATGTTGCGCGGCTTCGGGAACTTGGCTTCCTTGTAGGCACGCGTCAGATAGATCTTGCTTTCCTCCGGCGCGATCTCAATCTCATCCAGCGACTTGCCTTCGCCAGCCTTCTTGAGATCTTTGAGCTTTTCGGCCTGCATGGCGCGTTCGAGGGCGGCGCGCTTGGCACCTTCGCGGTCGGCTTCCGGATCGGCCCGGCCGGCAATTTCAAGCTTCAGCGCACTGCGTTCGTTGAGCGCCTTGGCCAGGGCCTCCAGCTTCTTGCTGCCAGCTGCGTTGAGCGAGGCACGCCCGGCGGCAAACTCGACGTTGGAGAGTTCATCGCCGCCGCCGAACATGGAGCCGAGCAGCGCAAACGGCGATGTCACTGCCTTGACGAACAGATTGACGATGACCTTGACGATCAGCCCGCCGATCGAGAACTGTGGATCGTCGAGCGAACCGGAAATCGGCAGATTGAGGTCGATCTCGCCACGATTGTTCTTGAGCAGGGAAATCGCCAGATTGACCGGCAACTTCGTCGCATCCGGACTCTCGATCTTTTCGCCAAAGGTGAACTGGTCGATGAACAAGCGGTTCTCCGCCGCCAACTGGTTGTTCTCGAGCTTGTAGGCGACGTTGAGTGACAGCTTGCCCTTCTCGATGGCGTAACCGGCATACTTGCCGGAATAGGGTGTGAAGCCGACCAGATCAATGCCGGTGATATCAGCCTTTACATCAAGGAAAGACTTGGCCGCGAGCGGATTCAGTTTGCCCAGTATCTGCACCGGTGCGGAATTGGCGTACCGGCCACGAAGTTCCAGATCGGCCACGGTGTCTGCCGCCGACGACAGGTTGGTCACCCGCCCGCCCAGCTTGGTCAGATTGACCGTGTAATTCGGCTTCACGAACAGATCGGAGAAATTGACCGTACCGTTCTGCAGCGTGATCTTGCCAACCTTGATCGGAATCGGCGGCTTGGCCGGCCCGGCATCCTTGGCGGCATCCTTGGCGGCAAGCTTCGGTTCGGCCTTCGGCTGCTCTGGCTTGGCCTCATCCTTCTTGGCTGCGACCGCCTGCCTTTCCGGCTTCTTGACGATCTCGGCCACATTGAGCTTGCCATCCTTGTTCAGGATCAGCCGCGAGAAATAATCGGTCAGGGCGATTTCGCCGATGTTGATGGCCATCGGCTCCAGCCTGAAGTCGATGCCACCGAAGTACAGTGATTTCCACTTGAGGAAATCGGCACTGTTCAGCTTGTCGACCGCAACAAAATCGCCGAGCGTGAACGATCCCTTGTAGCCAGCCTTGAGACCGGCGGTATCGAGCTTGGCCGTCGCCTCACCCTTGTTCGATACTTGGCCGCGCGTCAGGGCAATATTCAGGAACTGCCCGAAGTACGGCTCGAGCGGCAGCAACTGGATCGCCAGCGTCTCCACCTTGACCGCCACATCGAGCGGATACACCTGCAGACTGCCATCGACGTTCAGGCTGCCCTTCTTGTTGATCTTGCTCTTGAGCGAAATCGAGCCCTTCTTGTTCGGCTCGTTGGTCAGTTCCTGGGCAAGCAGATTGAAGCCATCAATCTCCTGCACCGCAACGTGCTGCAGGGAACGGTCTTCGAAACGGAAAGCCAGATCCTCGACAGCCAGTTTGCCAACCTTGCCTATCCACTCCTGCTTGCCGGTCGCCTCGGCCTCAGCCCTGGCCTTGCCATCCTTTTCCGCATTGGTTGCCCGAACGACCTTGAGCACGGGCGAGCTGACCCATTCGATCTTGCCCTCCTTGTTGCGCAACATGCGGGCACGCGTTCCCGTGTTGGTCACCTCGGCGATATCGACGCGATGCTTCGGAAGGTCGACCTTGATGCCCATGATGGCCATTTTCTCGACCCGGAAACGCTCGCCCAGATCCACCTGATAGCTGACTTCACCGATCTCGATGGGCTCTACGAGTTTGCTGTCGACTTTACCGACGCTCACCAGCACGTGGCGCACCTCGCCAGCCACAGGCGTGGGCGTAGATTCGTCCTGCCAGCGAATCAGACCATTGGTCAGCGCAAATTCGCCGAGCGACCATGCCAGCGGCTTGGCTGTTGCGGGCTTGGGTTCCGGCGCTGCAGAGGCTGGTTTGCTCAGGCGGTCGACAACCCGAAGTACATTGAACTCACCGTCCTTGGTGACCGCCATCGCCACATCAAGCCCGTCAAGCGCAACCCGCTTGACGGCGACGTTGCTGTTGATCGGGTCGGCATTGTCGATATCGATATCCAGCCGCTTCCAGCCAACCAGTGGCTGCCCTTCGGTTTCGGTCAGCGCCAGTCCGGACACATGAACCGCACCAACCACCGACACCGAATAGACGTTGTCGGACACTTCCTTGAACATTGCTTTCAGTTCGGAATCCAGCGTTCCCGACTTGAGCCTGATCGGCAGCGAATCGGGCAGATAAGGCTGAAGACCGGCCAGATCGAAGCGGTCCAGATCAAGATTGAGCGTACTTTCTCGCGTTTCAGAAAACGGCTTGCTGTCGCCGGTCAGCGCCAGGGGCGACCCGTTGATATTGGCCGAAAACGAAGGGTTGACCAGAATTTCCGTGTGGTAGGGGAGACTTGAAACAAAGGGCAATGCCAGATTGATCTCGCCGATCGTGTGCACCTTGCCCTTAGGCTTGTCGTCGAACACGATCTTTCCGTTGATCAACTGAATGTTGTTTACCGAAAAACGGGGCGTGCCCGTATCCGGCTCATCCTTCGGTTTCATCCACTCGTCGAGCAAGTCGGATATGTCGTAGCGTCCCTCGGCAACGCGGGCGACCGCAACGCGCAGCCCGTCAAGGCGAACCTCGTCCACTACGGCTGCCAGCTTAAAAATGGAAGCACTTGAAAGATTGACGAAAAGTTCATCGAAACCGGCGACTTCCCTTCCCCCGTCAGCCTTTATCGAAAAACCACCGATCCTGGCCGACAAACCATACGGGTTGATATCTATCTTTTCAATGCTGACTTCGCGGTGGAGCTGCTCCGAAAGCTGTTTCTGCAAAATGGACTTGAGCAGCGGCGGCGCAGCGAAGTAACCGAGCACCCCGAAAACCACAAAAATGCCGGCCAGCCACTTTCCAATCCGCTGGCTGCGCGGTGATTTCAGCGCATTACCAAGACGTGACACTGTTGCGGAACTGCTTGCAGTTGGCTCTGACATGATATTCTGCCCCTGTTGCTCTATATCTGCGAAATTTAGCACACAGCCACACTGGAAATCTCAGCAAAAACACATGAAATGGTTCATTGAAGAAATAACCCGCCTGATTGATCAACTCAAGCGCTGGCAGACTTGGGCAGCGATCGTCCTGATCGGCATTTTTGCCAGCCTCGCGTTTTCTGTCGGCAGCTTTGCCTTTCGCACCGACGGTATCCTTCTCTATCTCAACCGTACGGCCGGCGCCTGTCGTGAGCTTAGCAACGGGATCATCATCTTTATGTTCTGTGGCATGATTTTCTTCATGCTGACCGCCTTGCTGACGCTTGGCGAATTTCAGCAATATCTCCAATACAAGCAACGCGCTGCTCACTACCAAGCCAGTCGCTCGCTTTTTTGGGGAATCGGCTGGGCCGCTGCAGCCATTTGCATAGCGGTGGCAGCCCTTGTTATCTTCAATCGATATTGCCGCTAGACTGAGCCGATAGCGTTTCGGCAGCCACCATGAAAATACTTGTCGTTGAAGACAGTCGCTCCAACCTCCGCCTGCCTGCGCAGCATTTGGAGCGGTTTGGTGCCACGGTGCTTTCCGCCGAAAATGGGGAAGCGGCTCTGGAAAGCTACGCGCAATCCCGGCCAGATCTGGTACTGCTCGACCTTACTTTGCCCGACATGGATGGCTACGTCGTCGCCCAGCGCATTCGGGCCATGGAAAACCCAGGGGAATGGACGCCAATCATTTTCCTGTCACCTGAAAGCGACGATCCGAACATCGAGAATGGCATCGTAGCCGGCGGCGACGATTACCTGCTCAAGCCGGTCAGCGAAATCGTCCTCGGCGCCAAAATTCGCGCCATGCAGCACATCGTCCTCATGCGTTCGTCACTGATTGCGCTTACCCGCAAACTGGATGCAGCCAACCAGGAACTGGTGCGCATCTCCTCCACCGACAACCTGACGGGCGTTTCCAACCGGCGCTTCTTCGACGAGGCGATTTCAGTCGAGTGGCGGCGGGCGCGTCGCCACTCCAACAGCATTGCGATGATGATGTGCGATGTCGACTATTTCAAACTGTACAACGACACCTACGGCCAGCAGGCGGGCGACGAATGCCTCCGCAAGGTGGCCAAGGCAATTCGCCAGCACATCGAACGTCCATCCGACATCGTGGCCCGCTACGGTGGCGAGGAATTTGCTGTTGTCCTGCCCGAGACAACCATCGGTGGTGCACTGATCGTTGGCGAGAAAATCCGCGAAGCGATCCGCGAACTCAACATCCGGCACGCCTCGTCTCCGGGCGGCCAAGTCACTCTGAGCATCGGTCTGGCCTCGGCAGCTCCGGGGTTCGACAACCCGCCGGACGACCTGATACTAGCCGCCAACAAAGCCGTACACCGCGCCAAGCAAGAAGGTCGAGATCGCGTGTGCCGGGCGGACGCCACCTGATATGTCCAAACGCCGCATCTCCATCGTCATCGCCGACGACAATGACATGATGCGGAGCATCCTGCGCGCCATGCTGCGTGGTGAGGAATACGACGTGATCGGCGAAGCACGCAATGGTCAGGCGGCAATCGACGTAGTCGATCGCATGAAGCCGGACATCGTCTGCATGGACGTCATGATGCCGGAGAAAACCGGGATCGAGGCGCTATGCGAAATCAAGGCGGCCCATCCGGCAACCGAAGTGGTCATGGTGACCAGCAATTCCGATCCGGAAACCGTTCAGGAGTCGATCATGAACGGCGCCAGCGGCTTCATTATCAAACCCTTCAATGCCGCCCGCGTGCTTGATACGCTGGCCAAAGTCGGCGCCCGAATTCGTCAGGCCAAAGCCTAAAAATCATTCCGCCAGTGGCGGATGACTTTGAAAATGGCAGCTTTTTTCCGGTCGACCGCAGCATTCTGCTTTTCGGCTGCCGCTATAACCGCCGGCTCGGCGCAGCGCAGGAAAGGGTTGGTCGCCTTTTCCTCACTCAGCATTAACGGCACGCTGGGCAGGCCCGCCGCCCGCAGCGCCGCAACTTTTGCCACCCGCGCCCGCAAGACAGCATTTTCAGGCTCGACTGCCTGTGCGAAGCGCAAGTTCATCTCGGTGTACTCGTGCGCGCAATAGACCAAAGTGTCGTCAGGCAGCGCCGCGATGCTGTCGAGCGAGGCCGACATCTGCTCCGGCGACCCCTCAAACAGTCGCCCGCAACCGGCGCCGAACAGCGTATCGCCACAAAACAGCGCACCCGGCGCATGGTAGGCAAGATGCCCGAGCGTGTGTCCGGGAACCGCCATGACAGCGACCGTCTGGCCCAGCACATCGATCTGCTCGCCGCCTGAAAGAGGACGCGTGCAGCCTGTGATAGACTCGTTGGCCGGTGCATGCACCTCGACTGGCCAGCGCGCTTTCAGTTCGGCGACGCCACCCTGGTGATCGGCATGATGATGCGTGATCAGGATGCCCTCCAGCGTCAGATCGTCGGCTTCCAGACGGGCGATGACCGGGGAGGCATCGCCGGGATCGACAACGAAGGCACGCTTGCCGCGGGTCAGCAGCCAGATGTAATTGTCCTTGAACGCGGGAATGAACGAGATTTCAAACATACCGGAACTATCGAGCGCAGCGCCCCGGATGTCAATTCCCGGGCTCGACGCCTGGCTGTCAACCGCAGCCGGCCGCTACGTGCTGGATTGGGAACAGCGCCAGCTCGACGCCGCCGTTCCCGATATTTTTGGTTTTCATGCCCTGCAACTCGGCCTGCCGCAGGGCGATTTTCTGCGCGCCAACCGCATTCCACTGCGCCTCAAGGCCGGCGAATACGGCGCGGTCGACATGCTCTGCAACTGTGCTGCCCTGCCCTTTGCCTCGCTCAGCACCGACCTCGTCGTCTTGCCGCATGTCCTTGAATTCAGTGACGAGCCGCACCAGATACTGCGCGAAGTCGAGCGCATCCTGATTCCGGAGGGGCAGCTCATCATCATCGGTTTCAATCCGCTGTCGCTGTGGGGCATGAAACGAAAACTCGACCGCAGCGGCGAATTTCCGTGGAACGGGAGCTATCTGTCGCTGCCTCGACTCAAGGATTGGCTAAAATTGCTCAGTTTTGAAGTCGACCGCGGCCAGTTCGGCTGCTACATCCCGCCGGTCGAACAACTCAAATGGGTGCAACGCTGGCAGTTCATCGAAACGGCCGGCAACCGCTGGTGGAATTTCTCCGGCGGGGTCTACGTGCTGCGCGCCATCAAGCGCGTGCACGGCATGCACCTGATCACCCCCAACTGGCGAAACAAGTCGGTGCGCGCCAAGGCGCTGCGCCCGATCGCCCAAAAGGAAGGCCATGGCCGCTGAAGAAGTCGTTGAAATATTTACCGATGGCGCCTGCAAGGGCAACCCCGGCCCCGGCGGCTGGGGCGCCATCCTGCGCCTTGGTCAGCACGAGAAAGAGCTGTGGGGCGGCGAGAAGGAAACGACCAACAACCGCATGGAACTGACCGCCGCCATCCGCGCCATCGAGGCACTCAAGCGACCGGTCGGCGGCAGGATCTACACCGACTCGCAGTACGTCATGAAGGGCATCAACGAGTGGATTCACGGCTGGAAGAAAAACGGCTGGAAAACCGCCGACAAGAAGCCGGTCAAGAATGCCGACCTGTGGCAACTGCTCGACGCTCAGGTCAAGCTGCACAAGCTCGAATGGGTCTGGGTCAAGGGCCACGCCGGCCATCCGGAAAATGAACGGGCCGATGCGCTGGCCAATCGCGGCATCGATGAATTGAGAAACAGGGAAGCAGCATGAGACAGATCGTCCTCGACACCGAAACCACCGGCCTCGACCCGCGCTCGGGCCACCGCATCATCGAAGTCGCCTGCATCGAGATGGTCAACCGCCGCTTCACCGGGCACCACCTGCACAAATACCTCAACCCGGAGCGCGAAATCGACGAAGGCGCCCAGGCAGTGCACGGCATCACGCTCGAGTTCCTCGCCGACAAACCGAAATTTGCCGACATCGCCGACGAGTTCCTCGAATTCATCAACGGCGCCGAACTGATCATCCACAACGCACCGTTCGACATCGGCTTCCTGAATGCCGAACTCGACCGCCTCGGCCGGGTGCCGGTCGGCACCATCTGCGGCAAGGTCACCGACACCCTGCGCATGGCCAAGGAGCTCCATCCCGGCAAGCGCAACAGCCTCGATGCGCTGTGCGAACGCTACGAAATCGACAACTCCAGCCGCACCCTGCACGGCGCGCTGCTCGATACCGAACTGCTGGCTGAAGTTTTCCTGGCCATGACGCGTGGCCAGAACTCGCTGATGATCGAACCCGACGCGGCGCCGCGCCCGAACATCGGTGCCGACGGCCTCGTCCGTGAGCGCAAGCCGCTCGCCGTTCGTCGCGCCTCGCCCGAGGAACTGGCCGAACACGAGCAGGTCTTGAAAGCCATCGACAAGGAATCCAAAGGCGCCTGCCTGTGGCTGCCCAAGCCCGAAACCAGCGCAGCCTGAACCCGACATGGTTCCAATTTCACTGTTTGTCTGGATCGTGCTGGAAGTCTGCGGCTACCTTTACATCGGCCGCCAGCTCATGCACCTCGACTGGCCGCTGGCCATCATTGGCGCGATCAACTGCCTGCTTGGCCTGCGCTTCTGGATGAACGCGACGACCTGGTTCTTCGGCATGAAATTCGCCTCGCCGGCGCCGGCACTCGGCTTCGGGAAGCGCTTCGCCATCATGGCCGGCGAATACTTCGCCTTTCTGCTCACCTTCCTGCTCGTCATCCCCTTCGAGCGCCTCTGGATGCCAGCCGACCGCCTGCTAACCGGCCAGAAGCCGATCCTGCTTGTCCATGGTTACGGCTGCAGCCGTGGCGTCTGGTGGCTGCTCCGCCGACGTCTCGAAGCAGCCGGCCATAGCGTCGCCACGGTCAGTCTGGCACCGCCCTACACCAGCATGGGCAAGCTGGTCCCCCAACTTTATCAGCGCATCGAAGAAGTCTGTGCCGCCACCGGCAGCCAGCAGGTAACCCTCGTCGCGCACAGCATGGGTGGCCTGATTTGTCGCTCCTATCTGGCCCGCCACGGTATCGAACGCGTCGACCGCCTGTTCACGATGGCCACGCCGCATAGTGGCAGCCTCCTGAGCAAAATCGGCTTCGGCCAGAATTCCCGCGAGATGACCCCCGGCTCGCTTTGGTTGCGCGACATGGCAACCGAACCCATCAAGATTCCCGCCGTCAGCCTGCGCAATGCCTACGACAACTACGTCATGCCGCAGGACAACCAGCGCCTGCCCGGCGCGCGCGACGTCGAACTGCCCCCGGTCGGACACATCGCCATGCTTTATGATGAACGCGTTGCCCGATTGCTACTCGATTTGCTGAAACTCAAGAAACCATGACAATTCCCGCTGCCACCCGCGCCCAGGCGCAGGACCTGCTCGATTTCATCGACGCCAGCCCCAGCCCCTGGCATGCCGTTGAGACCTGCGAAGCCCGACTGACCGCAGCCGGGTTTCAAGCGCTCGACGAAGCCGAGCGCTGGACGCTAACCGCCGGCGACCGTCGCTACGTCGTGCGCGGTGCTTCGTCGATCATTGCCTTCATCGTCGGCAGCCAGCCGGCGGCAACGACCGGCCTGCGCATGATCGGCGCCCATACCGATTCGCCAGGTCTGCGTCTCAAGCCAAGGCCGGCCGAAGACGCGTCCGGCATGGTACGGCTTGGCGTCGAGATCTATGGCGGCCCTATCCTCGCCACCTTCGCCGACCGCGACCTGTCCTTGGCTGGGCGCGTCAATGTCCGCGTGCCGGGCGGCTTCGAATCCCGGCTGGTACGCTTCAACGAACCCCTGCTGCGCCTGCCCAACCTCGCCATCCACATGAATCGCGAGGTCAATGAGAACGGCCTCAAATTCAACAAACAGACGGAACTACCGCTGCTGCTTGGCGTTTCCGAAGATGGCACGAAGGCCGAAGCGCGCTTCCGTCAGCCCGTCGCCGCAGCGCTTGGCGTCGAGCCGGGCGACCTGCTGACCTGGGAACTCAACGCCTACGACACGCAAAAAGGTGCCTTTTGGGGCGTCGACCGTGAGTTTGTCGCCAACAGTCAGCTCGACAACCTCGCCTCCTGCCACGCCGCACTGAGCGCACTGCTCGCCACGTCCGAACCGGCCGCCACCTGCCTGTGCGCCTTCTTCGACCACGAAGAGGTGGGCAGCGAAAGCGCCACCGGCGCTGGCGGCAGCTTCGTTGCCGATGTGGTCGGCCGACTGACCGCCTGCGCCGGACTGGACAGCGAAGATCAGCGCCGGATGCTGGCGAAGAGCTTCTTCATCAGCGCCGACATGGCGCACGGCTGGCACCCCAATTTCCCGGCCGCCTACGATCCTTGCCACCACGCCCTGGTCAACGCCGGCCCGGTCATCAAGAGCAACGCCAACCAGCGTTACAGCACCAGCGCCGAAACGGCGGCCCGCTTCATGGCCATCTGCGAAAAGGCCGGCGTGCCCTGCCAGCAATATACCCACCGTACCGACCTCGGCTGCGGCAGCACCATCGGCCCGATCGTCGCCGCGCGTCTCGGTATCCCGAGCGTCGATGTCGGCTCGCCGATGTGGGCCATGCACAGCATCCGCGAAAGCGCCGGCGTCCTCGACCATGGCTACATGATCGCCGCCCTGACCATTGCATTTTCCGACTGACATGAACGATCTGTTTACCTTCCTTGCCGGATCCTGCATCGTCATCTGGCTTTCGAGAAAACCGTTGCTCAAGCCGGGCAGCCATGGTTTCTACCGCTTCTTTGCCTGGGAAGCCATCCTCGGCCTGATCGTCCTGAACCACAGCGTGTGGGGCGCGGATCCCTACTCGCCGCATCAATTCACGTCATGGATACTGATGCTGCTCAGCATTTTCCTGGTCATCGCCGGGGTCAGCACCTTGAAGAGCCATGGTGCTGCCAACGCCCAGCGCGACGATGGTTCGTTCTATGAATTCGAGAAAACGACGCAACTGGTATCGAACGGCATTTTTGGCTACATCCGCCATCCGATGTACAGCTCGCTGCTGGCGCTGGCCTGGGGCGCCTTTTTCCAGAAACCAAGCATGATCGGGGCGATCATTGCCTGCATCGCCTCCATTGCGCTCTGGCTGACAGCCGTTACCGACGAACGCGAATGCCTGGCCTATTTCGGCGACACCTACGCCGACTACATGCAGCGGACGAAGCGCTTCATCCCTTTCCTACTCTGAGACGGGCTTCGTTCCCATCATTTCATTGCAGGTCGCCCGACCGAAGGTTTCGGCCTTTTTCGGGCTGGATATCTGCGGCTCTTCGTAAATGCGCTTGATGATGTGGTTCGTGATGCGTGCGCCATCGCTGCCATCCTCGTCGAACAACTTCATCGGCCGGCCCCGGTCGCGATTGTAGAAAGCCTGTAGCGCGTGGTCGCGGACACGCTCGCAGAAACGGATGCGCTGGGCATCCGGCATGCTGTCGTCGACAGGCCCGGGATGGCCGTGGGCCAAGACGCCGGACGCACCGAGCGCTGTTATCAGAACCATCAGTATCTGTTTCATTCCTTCGGCTCCTGGATCAATGTGAGGTAGGCCATGATGTCCTGAATATCCTGCGTTTTCAGGGCATTGAGCATGCCGCCCACACCCTCCTCGTCATGCGGCCGGTCGCCCTTGACGTAGAGATCGACCTGGCGCTGCAGATAGTTGGTGTATTGCCCGACGAGCATCGGGAACATGCCGCGCCCCCGGCCGGTCTTGCCGTGACAGGCAGCGCACTGCTTTTGATAGAGCTTCTCGCCATTGGCCAGATCGCCCTCGGCACGAGGGATGATCATGACCTTTTCGGCCATCAACAATCTGGTCAGTGCATCTTCGGTGCCGACGTAGGTCGGCATCTTGGTATCAAGCACGATACCGGCGAGATAGGCCGAGATCTCCTTGATATCCTCGTCGGACAACTCGCGTTCCTGCGTGTAGGGGAACATCGGGATATTCACCCGCGTCCGCGAGCGGAAATTCCGCAGCTGGGTTTCAAGGTATTTGACCTGCTGACCGGCTATGCGCGGGTACTCGCCCTTCTTGCCCCCCTGGCCATTGTCGCTGTGGCAGGCAGCGCAGGTGCCGTTGATTTCCTTGCCTTTTTCGATGTCGACCGCAGCAACCGGATAGCTCAGCGCGAGTGCGGCAAGCAAGAGCGGGAAACGCAGGATTTTGAGCATGCAGGCAACTCCCAAGTTTGATGCGGCGAATTGTCGCACTTCGGATCGAACGGAAAATTGACACAAATCACGCATAATCCGGCCCATGGCAATTACCCAGTGCACGACAGCGAATACCGACCACCTGGCCAACCTTCGGCGCCTGGTTTTTGGTCGTTGGGTGGTTCTGGCCATTTTGACCCAGCTCATCATGGTCGGCCCCGGTTTGCTCGACATTCCCGTGCCGCAAGTGGCGCTCCTCGGCATCGTTGCCATTGCCCTGCTGTTCAATGGCATCGCCCAGTGGCGGGTGGCTCGCTCGCAGACTGCCACCGCCAACGAGCTGTTCAGCCAGTTGTTGTTCGACATCGGCATGCTGAGCGCCATCGTTTTCCTGAGCGGCGGTGCCGCCAATCCGCTGGTTTCGCTGCTCCTGCCACCGGTCGCCGTCGCCGCGCTGACCCTGCCGGCGCGTTGCGTCGCCATCGTCACGGCAGCCGCCATCGCCGCCTATTCGCTGCTGATGCTCTACTACCTGCCCTTGCCGATGCCGGATGCCACGCGTGCCACACGCCTGCACCTGGGCGGCATGTGGCTGATTTTCGTCGTCTCGGCCGTCATGATCGGCTGGATCATCGTTCATACTACCCGCGTCATCCGCCAGCGTGACGCCCAACTGGCCACCGCCCGCGAGCAGGGGCTGCGCGACGAGCGCGTGATGGCGATGGGCACGTTGGCTGCAGGCGCCGCCCACGAACTTGGCACACCGCTCGGCACCATGGCCTTGCTCGCCGGTGAAATGGCCAATGATCCAGACCTCAGCGAACCGGTCCG
>OBID01000511.1_pt1 | contig 15834 bp, 11 predicted proteins | sample 1519781 | NCBI WGS metagenome assembly OBID01 (sample SAMEA3991478, study PRJEB22521) | metagenome | biome: anthropogenic terrestrial biome; feature: sewage plant; material: sludge | place: Sweden | collected 2012-09-26 | reverse complement strand
GCTCTCCCGGATTGATCTTGTTTTCGATACCGTCCAATCCGGCCATCAACATGGCCGCAAACGCGAGATAGGGGTTGGCTGCGGGGTCCGGAAAGCGCACCTCAATTCGCTTCGCCTTCGGGCTCGGAGAATACATGGGAATGCGAATACCGGCCGACCGGTTCCGGCTCGAATAGGCCAGCAACACCGGCGCTTCAAAGCCAGGGGTCAACCGCTTATAGGAGTTCGTCGAGGGGTTGGTGAAGGCCGCCAGGGCCGGTGCATGCTTCAGAATTCCACCGATGTAGTGCAGGCACATCTGCGACACGCCGGCATATTCCTTCCCTGCGAACAGAGGCTTTCCGTCTTTCCAGATGCTCTGGTGGGTGTGCATGCCCGATCCGTTGTCGCCGAAAATCGGCTTCGGCATGAAGGTGACCGTCTTGCCGTGCCGACGCGCCACGTTCTTGACGATGTACTTGAACATCATCATCTTGTCCGCGGTTCTCAGCAGGCTGTCGAAGCGGATATCGATTTCAGCCTGGCCTGCCGTGGCCACTTCGTGGTGATGCTTCTCGGTGGCGATGCCCGCCTTCTCCATCTCGAGAATCATTTCCGTGCGGATGTCCTGCTGCGTATCGGTCGGCGGAACCGGGAAGTACCCTTCCTTGTGGCGGATCTTGCCGCCCAGGTTGACGCCCTCCTGCCCCATGTTCCACACGCCCTCGTCGGAATCGATGTGGTAGTAGGCGCTGTGGTTCGTCTGGTCGTACCGCGCATGATCGAAAATGAAAAACTCGGCTTCCGGTCCCCAATAGGAGGTGTCGCCGATCTTGGTGCTCTGGAGATATTTCTCCGCCTTCTGGGCGATGAACCGCGGATCGCGATCGTACATTTCACGCGTGATCGGATCGACGACATTGCCGATGAGGCTCAGGGTGGGCACCGAACAAAACGGATCCATGCAGGCGGTTGCCGGGTCCGGCACGAGCAGCATGTCGCTGTTGTTGATCGCCCTCCAGCCTCGAATCGACGATCCGTCGAGTCCGGACCCGTCCTTGAACAGGCCTTCCGTCAGTTCGCTGACTGGAATCGTAAAATGCTGCCAGGTGCCGATCAGGTCCACGAACTTCATGTCCACGACCTGAACCTTATTCTTCTTTGCAAAATCTAACACCTCACGAACGTTCATCCCCTCCTCCTTTCAACCGCCGATAAAATAACCGCACCACACGCTGTCGTTTACGCCGCATGAGCCCCGAGAAACAGTTCTATCTCATTGAGAATCGACGCCCGAATCGATTCCAGCCGACCGGCCTCCTCCACCTTCTTCCCATCCATACCCGTCACATAAAACACGTCGGCCACCTGATCGAGCCGAGTGGAGATCCGGGACGCATGCACCGACAACCCCAACTGAAAAATCGCGTTCGTGATAATGTACAACAATCCCTGCCGATCATCCGCAAAAACATCCAGAATGGTAAAGCGGTCGGACGTCTCATTGTCGATCCGCACCTCAGACGGCTGCCGGTGGGCAGGCAACGATCGCCCCATGTTCAGCCTGGTCCCGCGACGCATCAGCGTCTCAATGGCCTGACGCCCCGTCAACACCTCCGTGATCGTGCCGGCAATCGATTCACACCGGTCGGCAGGCGGAGCCCCCTGGTAGTCCGGATCAGCCACCTGGAAGGTATCGACGACCACGCCGTCCTTTCGCGTCACGATCTGGGCATCCAGAATCTGCAATCCGCCTGCGGCCATGACACCGGCGATCTTCGAGAACAACCCGGGGATCAGATCGTCATGCGCAATCACGGCATATTCGCAGGTTCCCAATGGGGCATTGAATTCCGTCTCCACCACCACCCCACCGACTTGCAACCGGCGAATGGCGCCAAGATGCGCGGCGATGCGTCGGGGAGAGGTTCCATAGACGTATCGCAGGGGAAACTGTTCCAGCTCCGACCGGATCCATGCCTTGTCGGACAGGAGATCTCGATCGGCTCCCTGCTGTGAAGCCACGTCGTCGGCAATACGCGCGAGGCGCTGCGGTTCGTCCGCCGTCTCACGCTCGCCGGACACTTCCTGCATGGCCCGCAGGTATAACTCGATCAGCAGGGACTCTTTCCACTTGGTCAGGACATCCGGCCCGACTGCAGCGATATCTGCAGCCGTCAGGGCCAGCAACTTGCGCAACACTTCCGGCGTGCCCACTTCGCGTGCGAACGGCAGCAACACTTTTTCATCGTAGGGATCACGACGAAAGGCCGTATGGGCCATCAGCAAATGGCGATGCACCAACATGACCAACGTCCGCGAGTCCCGCTCATCAAACCCCAATCGCGCGGCCGTTTCTTCCGCCAACCGCTTACCGACTTCGCTGTGGTCTTCTTCGTGGCCCTTTCCCAGATCGTGAAGCAGCAACGCCAGATGCAGCAAATCCTTCCGTTTGATCTCCCGATAGACTTCACCGAGCACACCGGAATGCTCAGCCAAGGCTTCGGCCTTCGCCACTGCCAACAGACTATGCTCGTCGACCGTGTACTTGTGGTACTGGTTGAATTGCATCAGCCCGCGCACGCGCGAAAAGGCCGGCACCAGTTTCTCCAGGAGATGCGCTCGATGCATCGCCTCCAGTGTCCGCGCCGTGCCGGGCCCCGCGAGAATCGACAAGAACGTACGGCCGGTCTCTGGGGTATGAAATTGCTCAGCCGACAGCGTCTCCGCCTGACGATGAATGTCTTCGAGGAGCGACGGATCGATATTCAATCGGCGCGATCGCGCCAGATCGAACAGCGTCAGCAGCGATGCCGGCCGATCCAACACCTGAGAACGCAATTCAACCGGCACCGTCAGCGCCTCGCCGTCGACGACAAAGTACTGATCGATCCGGGGAGACGGCAACCATCGCACCACGCGCTGCCACAAGGAACGACGGCGACACCGCTCGACAAATCGCATCAACGCCGCGTGCAGCCCCATCGTGTGTCGATAGTATTGCTGCATGAATTGCTCGACGGCGAGCAGATGCGGCCGGTCGGTGAAGCCCAGATGTGTGGCCAGCCAGACCTGCTCATCGAACGTGAGAATTTCCTGCGCCATGCCGGCCCGAGTGTGGAGGAACGAGCGGACGCGCAGCAAAAATTCTTTCGCCTCCTTGATCGCCCGATAATCGGCTTGCGAGAGAATCCCGCGATCGGACAATTCACGAATCGTCGCGGTATGGAAGCGCGCAGCCCCGATCCACTGCAGGAGATGGAGATCCCGCAACCCGCCTTTGCTTTTTTTGACGTTCGGCTCCAGAAGGTAGACTGTTTCACCGAACTTCTGGTACTCGCGCTGCCGCTCGGTCACCTTCTGGTCGAGGTAGGTATCGAATCCGTGCGCCACGACTTTCCGGACATACCGCGCATGAAACTGCTGGAACAGGTCGGCGCTGCCGGCCAGGAAGCGGGCCTCCATCATCGACGTCCGGACCGTCAGATCGGCGAGGCCCAAATCCACACAGTCTTGAATAGTCCGTACGCTATGGCCGACCTGGAATCCGCTGTCCCACAACGGGTGGAGCACCTGCTTGACCAGCTCAGGCATCACCTTCGCGGCGTCCGGGTGAAACAGAAACATCAGGTCGATATCGGAGTACGGCGCCAATTCCCGCCGGCCATACCCGCCGATCGCCACCAGGCAACAATGTTGAAAGCCAGCCGTCGTGAGCGCCTCGCCGCCGGTTCTCGCCGCAGTCCGGTAGCGGCCGACGATCAATCCATCGACCATGTCGGTGGTCGCCGTGACCACCTCGTCGCCCGAGGCGCCCGCGAGCAGCCGTTGCCGGATCGCCTGTCGTTGCTCGACCAGCAGCTGGGATACCGACGCGGGGGCCGCGTCCTGGGCTGTATGAGAATCCGCATTCACAGCGTGCGACATACCTAGAGGGCGCTTTCCCCCGTCTCGCCCGTACGAATCCTGACGGCGGAGGTGAGTTCCCGCACAAAGATTTTCCCGTCGCCGATGCTGCCGGTTTTGGCGGCACGCGTAATCGTTTCGAGCACACGCTGCACCTGGCTGTCATTCACGGCGACCTCGATCTTCACCTTCGGCACGAACTCGATGGTGTATTCCTGGCCGCGATACGTTTCTTTATGGCCCTTCTGGCGGCCGAAGCCCTTAACCTCCGTGACCGTCATGCCCTGAATGCCGATTTCCAGCAGGGCGTCCTTCACCTCGTCGAGCTTGAATGGTTTGACGATGGCTTCGATTAATTTCATCCTTGCCTCCAGGGAGTAGCTCTCAGCCGTCAGCAGTCAGCTCTCAGGCGAGGAAAGAGTCCTGACAATCTTGCTGACGACTGATGGCCGATTGCGCTGAGCTGGCTTCACGAATACGCCCGCTCGTTATGTTGGCTCAAGTCCAAACCGGTCGCTTCTTCCTCAGACGACACCCGTAGCCCGGTCATAGAATCCACCAGCTTGAGAATGACAAACGTGCCGATGATCGAGAAAATCGTCGTGACGGCCGCGACCAGGAGTTGGATGCCGAAGAGGCCGGGGTTACCAAAGAACAATCCATCGGCGCCGCCCGGATTGACGACCTTGCTGGCGAACAGTCCCGTCGCCAGAATCCCGATCACCCCCCCGACTCCGTGGATTCCCACGACGTCAAGCGAGTCATCATAGCCGAATCGCCCTTTCCAGACAATCGCGGCGTAGCACGTCATGCCGGCGACCAAACCGATGGCAATGGCCGACATGGGTGCGATATAGCCGGCCGCCGGGGTCACGGTCGCCAATCCTGCCACCGCGCCGCTGGCGACTCCGAGCACCGTGGGTTTGCCGCGATGCGCCCATTCGGCGCCGCACCAGGCAATGGCCCCCATCGCCGCCGCTGCATGGGTCGCGATAATCGCGGAGACGGCGATCCCGTTGGCGCCGAGTGCGCTGCCTCCATTGAACCCAAACCAGCCGAACCAGAGGAATCCGGTTCCGAGCAATGTCATCGGCAGATTGTGGGGCGCCATATAATCCGTCCCGTACCCTCGCCGCTTCCCCAGCACAATGGCGCAGACCAGGGCCGCCGCCCCGGAACTGATATGGATCACCGCGCCGCCGGCGAAATCCAAGGCACCCAGCTTGGCCAGCCAGCCTCCGCCCCAGATCCAGTGCGCCAGGGGCACATAGACGAACACCGACCACAAGGCCGCAAACAAGATGACCGACGTAAACCGCTTCCTCTCGGCAAACGCGCCGGTGATCAACGCCGGTGCGATGGCGGCGAACATCAATTGGAACAACATGAAGGCCTGGTGCGGAATCGTCGGTCCATAGACCGGATGGGGCTCACTACCCACCCCGCTGAGCCCGACCCATTCCAAGCCACCGATCACCCCGCCCTTATCCGGCCCGAACGCCAGGCTATACCCGAACAAGATCCACAGCAGACTCACCACACTCAGGATCATGACACTTTGCATGATCGTGCCGAGTACGTTCTTGGTCCGTACCAGGCCCCCATAAAACAGCGCCAATCCCGGCATGAGCATCGCCAGTACAAAAGCCGAGGACACCAGCACCCATGCCGTATCACCGGTATCGACCTTCAGCGGCGTATTCTGCGCCCAGACCTGAGTCCCCCATGACTCCGCCAGCAGGATCAACACCCCTGCCACGCCCACGACGACCGTTTTCCGCTGTGCCGATCTCTTCACCATATCCTCCTTCGGCTGCGCCGCTCACCGATCGGCCTCCTCCCTGACTCAGCAGAGGAGGAGGCCCGGGCGAGAGACTAAAACGTCTTCGTGAACTTCAACTTATAGAAATCCTGATTGTCTGTCAGGTCCTTACCCACTGTGAACCGGAAGGCCATGTTCCCCGGCAATTTCATTTCGACGTACGGTCCGATCCAGCGATAGTAGTCCTGAGCCGCCCCGGGGGCACTGCTGTCTCTCGTCGTCAACAAATGCTCGTAGTGGGCCCCGAGGGACCACATGCTGTTCACGCGCATTCCGGCACTCACCCAATAATGCAAGAAGTCCCAGGTCCCTCGGCCACCGGTCTGACTGGCGCCCAAGCAATTCGTGTCGACGAGTCCGGTGCAACCGGTCGCACCGCCGCCTCCGCTGCCCCCTTCACTCCGGATGGCTTTGTAGTAGCCCAGATAGAACTCGCCTTCGAAGCGATCGTCCGTATAATTCGCGATAATGTTGGGAACGACGCCTTCAAACGCCGTCGTTCGCTCGTTCACACTCCCACCACCGTTGGGAAAGAAGCCGCCGCGAGAAGAGAGCAATTGCCCGTGCACGAACCCAATCATAGGAGTGACCGATAACCGCTTTTCCAGGAAGGTAAAATTCAAGCCCATATCAGTTTCAAGCCAGGGCGCGTTGTCGTGCACACCCACGCCGTTGATCATGGTCCAATAGGTGAAGTTGAAGGCCAGGGCGATGTTGTCGGTCAGTCCATAGGTCCCGTAGATGGAGGGATTAAACCCGAAGAAACTGTCGGCTTGCATCGCCATGGTCACCGACACGGGGTGTTTGGTCGTATCCATCAGGTCGTCTGTCGTCCCGGCTTGCGCCTCGCCGAGCGCCCCACCTCCGCCCCCCGCAAGTAATGCCAACCCCAACACCCATGTCCGTGCCTTTCGGCCAACCAGCATATTCATGACGCCTCCAAAGAGAGAAGAAGTAAAAGTGCCCGCTCAGAAGACCGTCGTACAGAACGGTCTATGAGCCCCGTCTCTCTGGCGCCATTGCCAGTGTTGCCGACCGACGTCGTTGTCGGTCCTGATGCGGTCCGTACTACCGGTACCCGTTGGTGATCGGCATCCGCCGATCCTTTCCGAACGCTCGATGCGTAATTTTGATCCCCAGCGGCGCCTGCCGCCGCTTGTACTCACTCCGATCCACCAGCGCAATCACCCGCGCGACCGTCTCCCGATCGAACCCCATCGCTGCAATGTCTTCCAACGCGCGGTCCTCCTCGACGTAGGCCTTGAGAATCGGATCGAGGATGGCGTAGGGCGGCAAACTGTCTTCGTCCTTTTGATCGGGGCGTAACTCCGCGGTCGGAGCCCGCTCAAGCACTCGCTTCGGAATTACCGGGGCCGGCCCGACCTGATTGCGCATGTACGACAGCTCGTAGACCATGGTCTTCGGCACATCCTTAATCACCGCAAACCCTCCGGCCATATCGCCGTACAGCGTCGCGTATCCGACGCTCATTTCACTCTTATTGCCGGTGGTCAGCACCAGATGACCGAACTTATTTGAATAGGCCATCAGCAGATTGCCCCTGATCCGGGCCTGTAGATTCTCTTCGGTCGTGTCCGGGCGCCGTCCCTTGAAGGATCGGCTGAGGGCGCGCAGGTAACTCTTGAACGTCGCCGTAATGGACAGGGTATCGACCTGAATGTGCAGCCGGCTGGCCAGATCGGCGACATCTTCGCGGCTGGCTCTGGACGTATAGGGCGAGGGCATGAACACCCCGAGCACATTCTCAGCGCCCAAGGCGTCTACCGCGATGACCGCGGTGATGGCCGAGTCCACCCCGCCGCTCAATCCGATGACGACGCGCTTGAACCCGTTCTTGCGGACATAGTCCTGCACCCCGAGGACCAAGGCGCGATAGGCCTCGTCGAGGCGACCCAGCGGAGGCTCCAGATCCGGCACCACGACCGATTGCGACTTTCTCGCAGGCAAGCGCACATCGACCCGATCAATGAGGGCCGCCACACGCGGCGGCAGGGGTTTCTTGCGGCCCTGGGCCAGTCGCGCCCGCCCCACGGCCGCGACATCGAGATCCGCAACGATGAGATCCTGATCAAACGCCTTCCCCCGCCCCGCGATCTCGCCAGCCTGGTCCACAATCATGCTGCAGCCGTCGAAAACCAGTTCGTCCTGCCCGCCGACCGTGTTGGTGTACGTCACGATCACGCGATTTTCACGGGCCCTGGTCGCCAGCACCTGTTCGCGCATCCGTCCCTTCCCGACATGGAACGGGGATGCGTTGATATTGACGATGACCTCGGCCCCCGCTGCAGCCTGCGCACGGGTGGGACCGTCAGAAAACCAGATATCTTCGCAAATATTGACGCCGATCGTCGCGCCGTTCAGGACCAGCAGCGGCAGACGGGAGCCGGGGTGGAAATACCGGCTCTCGTCGAACACGCCGTAGTTCGGCAGATGCCGTTTCCGGTAGGTGGCCAGAATCCGGCGATCGGACAGCACCGCCGCCTCGTTGTATAACTCATGCCGACCGGACAGCGGGAACGAAGAAGCGTCCGACGCCGAAACAGCCGTCGCCCCCTGCCCGACATACCCGACGACCACGACCACACCCCGCGCTTCCGCCGCGACCGCCTTCAATGCACGATGCGTGTCCTCGATGAAACGGGGCTTGAACAACAGATCCTCCGGCGGATAGCCGGTGATGGCCAGTTCCGGGAAGGCCACGAGGTCGGCCTTGGCTTGGCGCGCTTCCTTGATCCACGTCTGGATCAAGCGCGTGTTGCCGACAATATCCCCGACGGTCGGATTGATCTGGGCCATGGCAATTCGGAGCGACCGCATATCTAAAGCCTGTAAGCCCTCAGCGTTCAGCAATCAGCCTGAACACGAGTCATCGGAACTTTAAGATCCTGAGCTGACGGGATTCATCAGCATGCTGATAAAAAAAACGTCCTCAGACCCACCTCGGTGGATCGGAGGACGTCGTTGTCCTGCTTCCAATGTATAGTTCGGAACGAATTACTCGTCGGAGACGCCATTGTCCCCGGAAATTATCCCGTGTGTATACCACCGGCCTAAACAGGCTGTCAACCAATTGAATCGCACTTTTCCAGGGGAAACCTGGCGGTTCCGCGGTCAGCCTGTGGTACAATCGGCCGCCATGCGGCTCATGATTCGCCGTCCCACCCCAACACAATCACGACTCAGCAGTTTCCGGCTCGCCTGGCAGCTGGCGCTTCCCTGCCTCCTCCTCTGCGCCTGCAGCCTCGGGACGAACCTGACTCCTGTCGGACAGGGCCCCCTGGGAGCCGTCGCTCTTGAACGCCAGACCAGCCGTGGTACCACCGCTAAATACGGCACCCCGCAGACTTTTCAGGCGTCGCATCCTGCCCATCTGACGGCCTCGCTGACGGGACGCCTGCTCACCGGCCTGTCCGTTTCAGGACTCGATCGGCCGGGAAGCAGCATGGCGCAGGAGAGTTATCCGCTGTTCTCTCACGAGGAAGTGGAGTTTCTGGCCCCGCTCATCGTCGGCGCACTCGCACAGGCCCAACCTGACCAGCGGGTTCGCTTCACCATGCAGGATGACGGTCTCACGACCCAAGGCACACTCTACATGCACAAGACCACCCTGCGAGTGAACCTGTCTCACTACCGATCGGGGTCCGCGGATGGACAGACCAGACCCGCAACACTCAGGCTCTCCTTCAGGCCCCCACAAGCCCTCGTGCGAGCCGATGTCCCTCAACCCTGGATGATCGTCGAGCCTGAACAGCCGCGTATCGCTGTCTCCCTTGAGGCGCTGAGCCAGCTTCCTGCGCCATCCCCTGTCGAAGCCGACCACAACACAACTGCCGAGGCAGCGCAGACACAAACCTCGCCCCTTGCCGACCAGAGCCGCTTGCAGCAGGAACTGCAATCCACGAAGGATGTGGTGGTCAAACAGGCGGAGGAACTCCAGAAGCTCAAGGCAGAGTTGGAATCGGTACGGCGCCAGTTAGCTGAGAAAGACGTCGCTGCGTCCAAGCCCAAGCCGAAAGCGGCGCCCCGCAAGCCGACGGCAACACCCTAACGGCGAACGGCAGCGGTCATTGGCTGCCGGAAAGGAGGTCCGGCTGCGCCAAGACCTCCTTCGCGTCATAGACGTCATCAGCGCCCACCGGCTTCTTGCCCTTGTACATCGTCACCGTCATCGACGTTCGTCGTGAGAGTGCCAGCACATCGGCACGCTGGGCGAGGTGGAAGAAATCGTAGCCCTCGCGCAAGGTCAGCTCCGCGCAACGCCGTCGCAGGTAGGCATCCAGTTGTTCTTGCGAGGTAAACGAACTGACGCGGTATTCCACACGATAGACATTCTCCTTGAGCTGCTCCACCTCATCGCGATCGGCCCCGACCAACGGAGTGTATTGCCCGGTGGCGCAGGCGCTTGTCATAAGAGTTAGCAGAAAAGCTGTGGCAACGCGTCGGCTCTTCGCCATCCAAACCTCACCTATTCCCAGACAGTCTCGAACATGTACTGTTGCGTTCATTGATGTGTAGACATTCAGCGAAATCAGTTCACTGTGGCACTTGACCGTCAGGCGGGCTACAAGTCGGTCTCACCCCCTGAGCCCTCCAAGAGAGTACCGCCGATGAAGCAGAATGAGGAGCAGAAGACAAACGAAGCGTGAAGTAATCTGGAAGGAACGGCTCGGGCTCAACCCCAGCACCGCGAAGATCGATCCAACTGCCAGGGCCTGCACCCTCCTCTGGTCGTAAAGTTCGCCTAGTGGCGATCAACTCCTGCCCTTATCGGCCCGCTCTTCGATTTCTCCGGCCAGGAGAATGGCTTCTGCGATCTCTCGCATGGATTTGCGAAGATCCATGCTCTGCCGTTGAATCAATTTGAACGCGTCTTCTTCCGACAGCCGCTTCGACCGCATGAGATATCCCTTGGCCCGGTCGAGCAACTTGCGGACCTGCAAGGCTTCCTGCATTTCAAACGATTTCTCAAGCAACGTGGTGTGCTCAATGGAAATCGCGGCCTGATTGGCAATCGCCTGCATTAATTTGACATCCTCCGCCGTGAAGGTATGCGGCTTGGACGTATACGTATTGATCACGCCGATGGCCTTCTCCCGCACCAGCATCGGCACGCACAGGAGCGAGCAGAGGCCCTCCTTCGCAGCCATGTCCGGATACATATAGGTGCCTTCTTTGATGACATCCGGCACGATGATCGGCCGACGATCCTGAACGGCACGCCCGCTGATGCTTTGCCCGATCTTCACGTTGGGCTTGCGCCGATACTGCTCGCTCAGACTTTGTGTGGCGGCGATCCGAAGTTCACCGGTCGGCTGATCCAGAAGAATGATGGAGCAAATCTTCGATCCCATCATTTGAGCCGTCATCGTCACAATCAACTGCAGCACGTCCTCGATCAATCGATTCGACGACACGGTCTCCGAGACCTGGGACAGCGTATCCAGCTGCAACGCCTTCCGCGTCATTTGATCGTACAGGCGGGCGTTCTCAATGGCCCCTCCGACCTGCGTGGCGATGGTCGAGAGTAGCGCCAATTCGTCGGGCCGATACCGGCGCGACCGTTTGTGCTGCACGTTGATGACGCCGACGACTTCCTGCTTGGTCGTAATCGGAACCGAGACGAACGCCTGGTAGCGGTCTTCCGGAAGGTTGTGAAAGAACTTAAACCGTGTGTCATCGCTGGCGCTGTTGGGAATGACGACACGCGTCCGCTCCCGCGCGACCCAACCGGTGATGCCCTCGCCCATGCCGATGGTGATCCGCCCGATCAGCTTCGGATGCGGATTCTTGGAGGCCCGCAGGATCAGCTCGTCCCTGTTATCCGACAACAAATACAGCAAGCAGGCGTCGGCCTTGGTCACTTCCACGACCATATCCACGATATGCCGGAGCACGGCCTCCAAGTCGAGCGTGTTGCTGATCGACTCGCTGATGCGATGGAGGACATCCACCTCACGCGTCTTTTCACGCAAGGCTTGCTCGACTTGAGTCAGCGTTCGTTTAGTCGCCATTCCACTCCTAACGTGCCCGTCCGACGGGCCTTGCACGCTTCAATTCGGCTGCCTCTCTGGTGCGGACATCCTGAAACCAGGCGCGCGTCGTGGCCTTCTCCAATGGAACAATGCGCACGGCCCCGATCTGCTCCGGCACCACACAAAAAATCGTTCCGGCAGACACTTTCTTGTCCTGCTGCATGGCACCCCACAACGCATTGAACGCGACCTTCGGCAACCGGTCCGGCAAACCCGCGGCCTTCACCAGTGCGCGCAATCGAGCAACCACCTCTGCGCCACAATAGCCGAGGTGCCTGGCCAGGTCGGCCTCATAAACCATCCCGACCGCAACGGCCTCCCCATGGATGAAGCCCCGATACCCGCCGAGGGATTCCAACGCATGCCCGATCGTATGGCCGAAGTTCAAAATGCGGCGTCGGTCGGCCTCACGCTCATCCTCCGACACCACCTGTGCCTTGATCTCACAGGACCGCTTCACGATGTGCGCAACGGCGTCATCGGTCAACTTCTGGATCGATTCCATGTTCTGTTCCAGATACTCAAAGAAGGCCGCGTCCGCAATCACACCATATTTGATGACCTCAGCCAGACCAGCCACCCACTCGCGCGGCGGCAGAGTCGCCAGCATCGCAGGATCGATGAACACCGCGCGCGGCTGGTTGAAGGCCCCGATCAAATTTTTCCCCTTGGGGTGATCGACACCCGTCTTCCCGCCGACACTTGAATCGACCTGGGCCACCAGACTCGTCGGCACTTGCACGAACGGGATGCCACGCTGATAGATTGCGGCGGCAAATCCCGTGATGTCGCCGATGACACCCCCACCCAAGGCCAGCAACGTCGAGGAACGCTCAAATCTGGCATTCACGAGGGCATCCATGACCGTCCCGATGGAGCGAAGGGTTTTTGTCCGCTCCCCGGGAGGCAGCACGACGGGAACGACCGTAAACCCGGCGGCCTTCAGCCTGCGAGTCACCTGCGTGAGATAGTGCTTGGCAAGATTGCGATCGGTCACGACCCCTACCTTGCCCGCGCATTTGAGACGCTTCAGCTCCTCCCCGATCTCCCGAAGAAGGTCGCGGCGAATGACGATGGCGTAACTTCGCGCACCGAGTTCGACATGAATGGAGTGGGACGGCCTATCAATAGAAGAACGTGTCATCAGGTATCACGCAGCGTGTGGACGCAGGGCTGAGTCTCAAGTCCATGATGGCGGCATGGCCCGGGAAGCGAGCCACGCGAACAATCCAGATACCCCGATAGGCCATGAGGCGAAAGAGACTGGATCGTAACCTGCGATATCTAGAGGAAGAAGACACCCGGAAGGAGCGCTATCAGATAGGGGGAGAAGACACGTTCCGCAGGATTCGCCCCCATTGAGATAGCGTACCATCTTCAATGGGGGCGATTATTAACTTGCCGCGCTGGGACCTGTCAAGTTGTAGAGCGCACGATCGTCGGCGTCAGGAAGATCAGCAACTCTTGCTTGGAGACGTTCTCGGTCTTGTTCTTGAACAACCAGCCCAGGACCGGGATACGTGACAGATAGGGAATTCCTGCCACGTTGTTCGACTGAGTATCGACGAAGACACCGCCGATGACCATGGTTTCCCCGTCACGCACCAGCACCTGGGTCGTCGCTTCACGACGATCGATGCTCGGACCGGCCGGGTTGCTCCGGGCGCCGACGGCGTTCCGGGTGGCCCGCACCTTCATGAGAATCTGCTTGCCGATCTCTTTCGGGTCGCGAGAGGTAATTTGCGGCGTCACGTTCAACTCCAGGTTCGCATCCACGAAGGTCGTCTGGGTTCCCTGCAAGGACGTGGTCTGGAATGGGATCGATTCACCCTGGGCAATCTTGGCGTCCCGCTTGTCCAGCGTCGTGATCTTCGGCGCCGCAATCACTTTGGTCAAGCCCAGCAATTCACCGGCCGACAACCGCACATCCAACATCGCCCCGTCGGTTTTCCCGATCGAGAATCCGGCACCCGGCACCGACGGCAATCCGGGGTTAGCCGGCAAGTTGATCAGGAAGTCCGAGACTTGGGCGCCGAATGCCCCGGTGGTTCCGGTCTTGAAGGCAGACGTTCCGCTGGAGCTTCCCAGCTGGTTGACGTTCTGGATACCCCACTGCACACCGAGTGAGCGGGTATAGGTCGTGTCGGCTTGAACGATGCGGGCCTCAATCTGCACTTGCGGTACTTCGAGATCGACGCCGTCCAGCAACTGCCGCAGGACTTCCAGCTTGGACTCCGTGTCGCTGATGATGAGGGCATTGCTCGCGGCGCTGACCGTCATGGTCCCGCGCGGACTCAAGTTCTGGCGTAACGACGTTTGCACTTCCGTGGCGTTGAGATTCCGGATATAGAATACCCGGGTGACGATCGGCTCTGCCTTCGCCTTCGAGTCCTTTGCCCGCGCTTCTTCATCCTGCTGCTTGGCAATATTCTGCAGGGTATCCACCCACACGATGTTGCCCTGGCGAATCATCCCCAACGCATTCATTTTCAGCAGCATCTCGAGGGCCTGATCCCACGGCACATTCGCCAGCTTCATCGTGACTTTGCTTTTGACACCCTCCCCGACCACAATGTTGAAGCCGCTGACCTCCGCAATCAACCGCAACACATTGCTGATATCGGCTTGCTGAAAATCGAGGGAGATACGCCGGCCGACGAATCGGGATGCGCCGTTCACCACCTCATTACTCTCAGGCTTCCGGTCTTCTTTCTGAACCGACTCCGCCGTCAACTGGATCGGCTGGATACGAAACAGGGCTTTCGGTGATTTATGCGTCACTAACGTGGGGTGGGACGTCGGCTGCTTCGGTTCCAGCGAACCCGTCTGTTCCGCCGACGCTTCAACATGGGCCAAGGCGCCACCGTCCACAGTTTTCGTTTCAACGACGGACGCCGCCGCCTTCGGCTCCAGAGTCAGGACCAGGCGGCCGTCGGTTGAATCGATGGTATGTTCGACGGACTGCGTCAAATCCAGCACTAACCGCACCTTGTCCGCGTGATACCCGAATCGGACTCTCGACAACAAGGCATGACCGACCATCAGCTGTGACTGGTGGCCGTCCGACTGAATATGCGGCATATCGACGACCATCCGACGATCCCCGATCATCTTCACGGTATGCGTGAAGACGCCGTTCCCGCTCAGAATCAACGCCATCCGACTCCCATCAGGCTTCGCTTCCACTTTTTTCAGCATCGTCGCAGCCGAGCCGGCGGCAACTGCACGCTCAGGGACGGGTGCGGCGCTCTCCACGGACAGGGCCGCACTCTGGTCAGTGGCCTGCGTGAATCCGGTCAGTCCGGTCGTCTCGCCTGGCGCCGCGGCTTGCACATATCCGGCAAGCCCCAACACTCCGGCCATCACAGTGACACTCAGCAGCGGATGTACACCAACCTGTGCATGTTTCATTCTGTACCCTCTTTCGGGTGCAGGAGCTTGACGTATTCCCGCTCCTGTTTATTCCCGTACACGTCCGTGAACCGCTCTTGAACGATGATGCCTCGTTCGGTGATTGAACTGACCACACCATTGTTGGGCCCGATTCGTGTCCCGCGGCGGATGCTGTACCCTTTGCCGTCCGGCGTCTGAACCATGGCCGTGTAACCGTAATTGCCCCAGAGCACCCCGATCAAACTCAGTTCCGTGAGGCCGACGCGCTGCAGCGGGGGAAGAGTCACATCCTGCTCTGTCTGCTGGCCCAGCTGGATCATAGGCAGGAAGGGATCCCGACGACCCGACGGATCGTACGAGGTTCCTGAAAATTCCGTCGACAATGAATCCCCCGATGCTGAGACCGCCGCTTCGGAACGCGAGGCCGGAGCTTCAACAGCCGGCTCAGACCGCTTCCCCTCGGGCAACGGCATGACCTTCAAGGAATCGGCCGGCCGCATGGACGCCACTTGGCGCAAGTGAGGCAGTGTTTTCGCCTCAACAGGCGACACCGCGCCTCCACTCACCAGCAGGACCGCTGCAACGGCCATCGACCCGCGCCACCAGATTCGTCTCTTCACGGTGCGTCCCCTCGCGTTGGGCATAAGCTAGGCTCCAATCCTCACTTTGGCTTCGCCGCAG
>OBID01000504.1_pt1 | contig 15921 bp, 15 predicted proteins | sample 1519781 | NCBI WGS metagenome assembly OBID01 (sample SAMEA3991478, study PRJEB22521) | metagenome | biome: anthropogenic terrestrial biome; feature: sewage plant; material: sludge | place: Sweden | collected 2012-09-26 | reverse complement strand
TGCTCTTCCGATCTGGTCGACGAATTCGAGGCGGCCATCCGCGCTGTCTGTGAACCGATCTTCGACCGTCCGCTCAAGGACATTTCCTTCGGCAAGGTGCTGCTCCGCCTGTTCCAGACTTCGCGCCGCTTCAACGTTGAAATTCAGCCGCAACTGGTCATGCTGCAAAAAACGCTGCTCAACATCGAAGGGCTTGGCCGCCAGCTCGACCCCGAACTTGACCTGTGGACCACCGCCAAGCCATTCCTCGAACGCTGGATGAGCGAGCAGATCGGCTGGCGTGGCTTGATCCGCAGCTTCAAACAGGAAGCGCCTTACCTGGCACGCTCCATTCCGCAACTGCCGCGCCTTGTCCATCAGGCTCTGGCTCACCCTGCCAAGGCCGACCTGCAACCACAGATCGATCGCCTGATCGCCGTCCAGAAACAGCAGAACCGCTGGCTGGCTATCATTGCCTTGCTTCTCGCCCTGCTCGTCAGCGCGCTGTTTGCCTGACCATCGATGGCCGTCGTCAACCTCACCACCTTCACCGAAGAGAACGTCGCCGACTGGTTCGCCACCCGCGACATCAACAAAGCGCGGCCCTACGTTGACCTGGTCCAGAACCTGACCATAGAGGGTAGCCAGATGCGCGCCCTCGTCCCCGGCTCCAGCGCTGAACCCTACGTTGCACAAGCGTATCTGAGCCAGGCCCAGAGCGGCGAGATGACCGTCATCAGCCGTTGTACCTGTTCGGTCGGCAAACATTGCAAGCACGTTGCGGCGATGCTGCTCAAGGCCATCGAAGAGCGCAATCCGAAAGAACCTGCCAGTGGCAGCGCACTGTCCTGGCTCGAAGACCTGCGCCGTGTCTCGGTTGCCGTCGCCAAGAAAAAAGCCCGCCCGGCCAGCGCCCGGCAGCAACTGTTCTATATCCTGAAATGGACAACCGACAAACGCCAGTTCGGTATCGAAATCCGCAAGGGCAAGTATCCGGAAAACGCTGAAGAATGGTGGAAGGTGGACCGCGCATTGGTCACGCCGCCGCAGTTTGTCAATGAAGAAGACCTCGGCATCCTGCGCCTGATCTGGGCTGACCGCAGCCACGAGACCGGATTGCGTGCCTTCGGCCTCGGCCCCAAGCACGGTGCCGAAATCCTGCAGCGCATGGCAGCCAGCCATCGCCTCTACCCGGAGGACGATCTCGGCCTGCCACTCAACGCCGGCCCGGTTCGGCCAGCCAGCATCGGCTGGCAGGTGGATGGCATGGGTTTCCAGCGGCCGCATCTTAAGCCGGAACCATCGGCCGAGATGATCGTCGCCGTCGATCCCCCTTGGTACATTGACCTGGCCGAGGGCGAAGCCGGGCCACTGGAAGTTACCGGCAACCCCGACGTCATCAACCGCCTGTTCACCCTGCCACCGCTATCGGCCAATGAGGCGGCGCTGGTTGCCGAGGCGCTGTCGGAACTGGCGCCCGACCTGCCGCTACCCGGCTCCGATGCCGGTGCCCGCCTGCGCCTCGTGGATGCGCCGCTGATTCCCATCCTGCAGCTCGAAACCCTGCACACCCACGGCCACCGGGCCTGGCGCAGCTATCCGCAGAATTTCGGGGGCGGCCCCTTCGATGTCGCCAAAGTCGTTTTCCGCTACGGTGATGCCGATGTCCGTCCTGAGGAAAAGAGCGAATTCATCACCCTGCCCGAAGGCGAAACCATCCGGCTAAAACGCCGCGACGAGGATGAAGCCCGCTCCCTGACGGCACTCGAAGGCTGCGGCCTGCAGAAAATTCCCGGACATACGCTGCACACCTTCGGCAGTCCCCCCGAAGGCATTTACGGCCTGGCCGAGGAAGCAAGCTGGGTGCCTTTCATGCAGGATGGCACGCTCCGTCTCAAGGAAGCCGGCTGGCAAATCGAGTTCCCGGAAGACTTTCGGCATCACGTCATTGAAGTCGATGGCTGGGAAGCGGATCTGTTTGAAGCCGACAACGGCTGGTTCAATCTCGACATGGGCGTCATGGTCGAAGGCGAACGTCTGCCGCTCGCCCCGCTGCTGGCCAATCTTTTCCGCACTGACCCGCGCTGGCTGGAAGCAGTTGAACTCGAACGCATTCCCGACGACGAAGGCATCGATCTTTACACCGCCCGTGGCAAGCGTCTGCGCGTCCCGGCCGGCCGCCTCAAGCCGCTGGCCGCGACGCTGATCGACCTCTTCGACGGCTTCACCGGCGGCAACACGCTGCGTCTGTCGCGCTTCGATGCGCCGCGCCTGGCTGAACTGTCCGATATCAGCCGCTGGCAGTTCCGCGGCCAGAGCGACATCATGGCGCTAGCCGAACGCCTGCTCAAGGCGCAGGGTATTGGCGATGTCGAACCGCCGGCCGGCTTCAAGCTCGAACTGCGCCCTTACCAGAAGGAAGGCCTGGCCTGGCTGCAGTTCCTGCGCGAACATGAGCTGTCAGGCATTCTGGCCGACGACATGGGCCTCGGCAAAACGGCGCAGACGCTGGCTCATCTGCTCATGGAAAAAGAGGCCGGGCGACTCGACAAGCCGGCGCTGATCATCCTGCCGACCTCGCTGATTTTCAACTGGAAGAACGAAGCGGCGCGCTTCGCTCCCGATCTCAAAGTGTTGTCGCTGCACGGCCCGGAACGCAAGATCCTGTTCCCGCAGATCATGCAGCACGACGTGGTCTTGACCACCTATCCGCTGCTCTGGCGCGATGCCGACGAACTGATGCAGCACAGCTATCACCTGCTCATCCTCGACGAGGCGCAGACGGTCAAGAATGCCCAGAGCCAGAGTGCCGAGGCCGTGCGCAAGGTCGATGCCCGGCATCGCCTGTGCCTGACCGGTACGCCGCTGGAGAACCATCTCGGCGAACTGTGGAGTCAGTTCGACTTCCTGCTGCCCGGTTTTCTCGGCACCAGCAAGCAGTTCACCCGCCACTGGCGGACGCCGATCGAAAAACAGGGCGATCTCCGCCGCCGCAGCCTGCTCGCCCGCCGCATCCGGCCCTTCATCCTGCGCCGCAAGAAGGAAGATGTCGCCCAGGAATTGCCACCGAAGACCATCATCATCCGCAGCGTCGAACTCGAAGGCTCCCAGCGCGATCTATACGAAACGGTGCGTGCCGCGATGGACGCCAAGGTCCGCGATGAAATCGCCAGCCGTGGCTTTGCGCGTAGCCAGATCGTCATCCTCGACGCGTTGCTCAAACTCCGTCAGGTCTGCTGCGATCCGCGCCTGGTCAAGGCCACTGCCGCCCGCAAGGTGCCGGAGCGGGCCAAGCTCGACCTGCTCATGGCGATGCTGCCTGAACTGGTCGATGAAGGGCGCAAGGTTCTGGTTTTCTCGCAATTCACCAGCATGCTGGCGCTCATCGAACATGAACTGGACAAGATGGGCATCGCCTACGTCACGCTGACCGGCGACACCGTCGACCGCGAGGTGCCGATCCGCCGCTTCCAGGATGGCGAAGTGCCGATCTTCCTGATCAGCCTAAAGGCCGGCGGCGTTGGCCTCAATCTCACTGCGGCCGACACCGTGATCCACTACGATCCGTGGTGGAATCCGGCGGTTGAAAACCAGGCCACCGACCGCGCTCACCGTCTCGGTCAGGACAAGCCGGTGTTCGTCTACAAACTCATCGTCAGCGGCAGCATCGAGGAGAAAATCCTGGCGTTGCAGGAGCGCAAGGCCGAACTGGCTGCGGGCATCCTCTCCGACGACTATCGCGTCGACGTCAAGTTCGGCACCGACGATCTCGCCGCGCTGTTCGAGCCCTTGCCTGACTAGGTTTTTGGCCTTTTTTCCGCGTCGACCGAAGGTGACAGACATCGCCTACAATAGCCGGATCAGACATTGCTAATACAGGAATCCCATGCGCCGGTTTGCCGTTTTGCTCTGCTTCGCACTTGCCACCACGTGCGCTCAGGCCGAAGAGTGGATTATCAAAAGAAAGATCGCCGGTAGCTTTGCCGATGCCCGCGACGCGGTAGTCATGGCCATCGAAAACCGCGGCCTGGTGATCAACTACATCTCGCACATGGCTGACATGTTGAACCGCACTGGTGCCGATCTCGGGGCAACGCACCAGATATACGGGCAGGCAGAAATCATCGAATTCTGTTCGGCCAGCCTGTCGCGAAAGATGATGGAACTCGACCCGCACAACATCGTGCTCTGCCCCTTCGCGATTTCGATCTACACCCTGCCGGGTGACAAGAACACTACTTGGCTATCCTATCGGCAGCCCAGCGGGGCAGCGGCATCGCTCGTCGGGCCGTTGCTCCGGGAAATCGTTGCCGAAGCAGGAAATTAAAAGCGCAAATCTGGCCGTTTTTTCCGGTTGACCGCAGAAGATGCGCTGCCAGAGTTCCCGAAGCCTGCTGGAACAATACACTGCCTGAGAACAGGCAGATCGTGGCCTCCTCGCCGGACTAGGCCAATTCGCCCCATTTTCCTGCACAATCGAAAAACCACGTGGCGCTCAGACGCTATAGACAGCCGATTCCACGCGGTCGATGAGGCCGTTGAGTGCGTAACGCACCGACTGCTCACGAACCGAAGCCCGATCGCCGCTGAAAAGACAGGTCTGCGCCTCGCATCCGCCCTCCTTGCTGGCCCAGGCGAAACAGACGGTTCCCACCGGTTTTTCCGGCGATCCCCCGCTCGGCCCGGCGATGCCGGTAATCGCCACCGACCAGTCGGCCCGACTATGCGTCAGGACTCCCTGTGCCATTGCCCGCGCCACGGCTTCCGAAACGGCACCATGGCGTGCCAGCGTACTGTCGGAAACGCCGAGCATGTCCGCCTTGGCTGCATTGGAATAAGTCACGAAACCGCGGTCGAACCATGTCGAGCTGCCGGCAATCGCCGTCACGGACTGGGCGAGCCAGCCGCCCGTGCACGATTCGGCGGCAGCCAGCCACTCACCACGCTCAATAAGCAGGCAGCCAAGACGTTCAGCAAGTGTTTCCAGTTCAGACATAATGCCCATCCTAGCATGTGACCAACGACCAATGCCCGCCCCGAAACTACCCGAAGCTCATGAACTCATCACCGGCGTCATCCTTGCCGGCGGACTCGGTACGCGCATGGGCGGCGTCGACAAGGGATTACAACTCTACGCGGGAAAGCCACTGGTCTGGCACGTTGCCAGCCGCATGGCCCCCCAGGTGGAGCACCTGCTGATCAACGCCAATCGCAGCGATACTGAATACGCGGCGTTTGGATATCCATTGCTGGCCGACCGGATTGCCGGCTTTGCCGGACCACTGGCCGGCCTGCATGCAGCCCTGAGCACCGCCAGCACCCCGCTCGTGCTCACCGCCCCCTGCGACTCACCCAGACTGCCACTCGATCTGGCCAGCAGAATGCATGACGCCCTGCTGAGCACCAATGCGAACGTGGCGATCGCCCGTGCAGGCGAGCGCCTGCACCCGGTTTTCTGCCTGTGCCGCCGCTCGCTGCAGGAGGAACTGGAAGCCTATCTCGCGAGCGGAAGCCGCAAGGTAGCCGGATGGTGTGCCGAGATGGGCGCCATTGAGGTCGACTTTTCGGACCAGTGTGAGGCCTTTGGCAACTTCAACACCCTGGACGATCTGGCGAATAGCTGAGCACGAGAGGCTCACGCAAAACTTGCGAAGAACCTGTGGAAAACCGATATTGCACTGCAACACAATAAGGCTATACTCGACCCGCAGTAACTATAAATGTCCATAAATCGAGAACAGCCATGAACGTCAAAATTCATTACCGCATTACCCAGGACCGCGCGGGCATCCCGCAGGACTATTCGGGCGCACGTCATTTCGTCGTCAGCGAAGGCGAAGCCATTGAAGACATCGCCATGCACCAACTGGCAACCGACTATCAAGTGCCGAAAAGCGCCGTCGAAATCTCCCGCATCGAGAGCTGATCAGCCAGAATACTCGGCCGAAAGCGATCGGCACGGCGCGCCACAAAGGCGTTTCCGTGCCTTTTTTACGCCCGCGGATCAGATTTGGTGCGCCGCATCAAGATCATGCAGCCACATTTGGTTACATTGGGCTACGAAAGTACGACAGACATTGAGGGAGCGGGAACCTACACTTCAGTTGTGCATTGAACCCCTCCTCTCGAAACACCCCCTTTCGAGAAGTTCAACCCCGCCTCTGGCGGGGTTTTTTTTGCTCTACCGCGGCGCCACGCCGTTATAATGGTGGTTTTAAACATTGCACTGGGGTCTTGAGCATGGCCGAGCAACATTCTTCCAAGAGCATCATGTGGGTAACGATCATTGTTGCCACTGTTTTGATCGCTATCGTTTACGCGCTGACCGTCAACAAAGGCAGCTCTACCGCAAACACCAGCAGCGCCGCTGACGAAGCTGACATTCGCATTCAACCGGTTGCCAAGTTTGAACTGGCCAAGGCTGAAGCACCGGCCGCCAGCGGCCCCCGCGATGGCGCAACGATTTACAACACGGTCTGTGGCGCCTGCCACAACACCGGCGCTGCCGGCGCTCCAAAGATCGATGACAAGGCTGCCTGGGCATCGCGTCTGGCCAGTGGCAAGGATGCGCTGATCAAGAGCGTCACCAACGGCAAGGGCGCGATGCCCGCCAAGGGCGGCGCCACGCTGTCTGATGCCGAGATCAAAAGCGTCGTCGAATACGTGATGGGCAAGGCGAAGTAAGTTTCGCTACCCACCATAAGGGAGGCTTCGGCCTCCCTTTTTCGTGGACATCATTTTCGTTGACTAAAAAAGGGCGCCTCGTGGGCGCCCGGTCCAACGCAGCGTTTGGAGGGCTGCGCTGGTCTCCTGCGTCAGTCTTACTTCTTGACTGCTTCGGCAACCTTGGCGGCTTCCGGGGCAGCAGCAGGTGCTGCGGCGGCCGGGGCAGGTTTGGCAACTTTCTTCGCCTTCTTGGCCTTGGCGGCCGGCTTAGCGGCGGGCTTGGCAGCAGCCGGAGTCTCATCCTTCTTCATTTCCGGGGCTGCTGCGGCCGGCTTGGCTTCCGGAGTTTTGGCCATTTCGGCAACTTTCGGGGCTTCGGCCTTGACGGCAGCGACCGGTGCCTTGACGGCTTCAACTGCCTTCGGCGCTTCCTTGACGGTGGCGGCAACCGGTGCTGCTGCAGCCTTCATGTCAGCAGCAGCTGGTTTCACATCGGCAGCGTGGGCAACACCAAAAGCGGTGGCAAGGATGATGGCGACGAGTTGTTTGGTCATTTTTGTTTCTCCAGTATTGTTGGTTCGGTTTTGATCCGGCTTTGCATAATTGCGCTGCCTTGTGCCGAATAACGCGACTGGTTACCGCCCGGATGTCATGATCAGCGTAACCCGTTGTAACGGGCTGTCACCAAGCGGTTAGCGCTTGTTTCCGGCCAGCATGGCCTTCATGGCGTCAAGACGGGCACTGCCGGTAGCCTTGCTGGGCGGGACATCCTGCTTGCCGCCGGAGAAGCGGACATCTTCCTTGCCCATTTCGTCGATAAAGCGTGATGGCTCACAGGGCACGAACTCACGGGCCTGCTTGCGGCGCTCGCAGTAGGAAATATTCAGGGTGTGCTGGGCGCGGGTGATGCCGACGTACATGAGGCGCCGCTCTTCCTCCAGCTTGGCCGGATCGAGCGATTCACGATGCGGCAGGATGCCTTCCTCGACACCGACCAGAAAGACGTTTTTGTACTCCAGCCCCTTGGCGGCATGCAGGGTCGACAGCTGTACAGCGTCGTAATCTTCGTCGGTCTGCTTGTCAAGCATGTTGATGAGCGCGATGCTCTGGGTCAGATCAACCAGCGTCTTGTTGTCGAGCTCACCTTTCTTGTTGAGCCAGTTGGCAAATTCGCAGACATTGGCCCAGCGCGTCTGCGCCGTGCGCTCCTCTTCGTGGTCGTAGAGAAAGGTTTCGTAGTCGATGGCCTTGAGCAGATCAGGCAGGACCTGGTGCGCTGGCTCTTTCGTGGCCCTGGACTGGGTACGGTTGATGAAGTTGCAGAATTCGAGCAGGGGTTCGAGCTGCCGGGGCTGGACGCGGTGCGCGAAGCCCTCTTCAAACGCAGCCTGAAACAGGGAGATATGGCGTTCGCCGGCATAAATGCCAAGCACCTGCAGGGTCGCCGCGCCGATGCCGCGCTTGGGCGTGGTGGCGGCGCGGATGAAGGCCGGGTCATCGTCTTCATTGGCCAGCAGGCGCAGGTAGGCCGTGATGTCCTTGATCTCGGCCTTGTCGAAGAAGGATTTGCCACCCGATAGCAGGTAGGGGATGCGGTGGTCGCGCAGGTATTCCTCGAAAATCCGCGCCTGGTGGTTGGAGCGGTAGAGGATGGCGTAATCCTTGAATTTGGCACGATGTTCGAACTTGTGCGCCTGCAGTTTCATGACCACGCCTTCGGCTTCGGCGTCGTTGTCGCGGCAGGCGGTGACGGAAATCTGCTCGCCGTGACCGAGATCGGACCATAGCTTCTTGTCGAACAATTTCTCGTTGTGCGAGATGACGTTGTTGGCCGCCTTGAGGATTCTTACGGTCGACCGGTAATTCTGCTCGAGTTTGATGACCTTGAGGGCGGGAAATTCGGTCGGCAGCTTCTTGAGATTCTCGATGTCGGCGCCACGCCAGCCGTAGATCGCCTGATCGTCATCACCCACCGCCGTGAACTGGGCACGGACGCCGGTCAGCAGCTTGAGCAACTGGTACTGGCAGGCGTTGGTGTCCTGGTATTCATCGACCAGCAGGTAGCGTAGTCGGTTCTGCCACTTGTCGGCGATTTCAGGGTGCTCGCTGAACAGCTTGACCGGCAGACCGATGAGGTCGTCGAAATCGACCGCCTGATAGGCTTTCAGCGTCGCCTCGTAGGACAGGAAGGCGTGGGCGGCCAGCTTTTGGTGCTCGTCGGTAGCCAGATGGCGCGCTGCTTCAGGCGTGATCAACCCGTTTTTCCAGTTGGAAATGGTCGACTGGACAATACGCAGCGTCGCCTTGTCGACCGTCCCGGCAGCTTCGCCGATGATGCCAGCGCAATCGGCCGAGTCGAAAATCGAGAAGCGCGGCTTGTAGCCGAGCACCTTGGCCTCCTCGCGCAGGATGCGCACGCCCAGCGAGTGGAAAGTCGAAATCTGCAATTCGTCGGCTTGTTGCTTGGAGAGCAGCTTGCCGATGCGCTCCTGCATTTCCTTCGCCGCCTTGTTGGTGAAGGTGATGGCGGCGATATTGCGCGGATTGAACCCGCAGCTCTGCACCAGGTAGGCGATCTTCTGCGTGATCACCCGCGTCTTGCCCGAGCCGGCACCCGCGAGCACCAGCAGGGGGCCGTCGAGGTAGTGAATCGCTTCGCGTTGCGGTTGATTGAGGCCGGACATGACTCTGCAAATGACGGCGCCCCGACGAGGCGGGGCGCGCTGGATAGGTTGCCTTGATTCTAACCTACCGACTCAATGCTGAAAATCGGCCATTTTTTCCGGTTGACCGTGGAAGCGGCTTCAAACGGTGTCGTCGATGCCGATCAGGCGGTCCAGAGCCACACCAGACTTGATCAGGCTGTCCGTGCCGAAATCCAATTCGAGCAGTTGCGCCGCGACGTCGCGCGCCCCTTGCCGCACCCGTTCCTGACCGTGAAAATCACCAACGGCGCCGGGGTCGACTTCGGCGATCTCCTGTTGCAGCGTGCGCTGGCGATCGCCTTCGATGCCATCCATGACCTCGACCCGCCGCACCTGTTCGTTATCGACCGGACGCACGCGCTCGCTCGATTCACGAGTGGTGCGTTGCGTGGTACTCGACAAACGGGTCAGTTTCATCGGGGGCTCCTTGCCCCCAATTACGGCATTTAATGCAAATAGCTTTAATTAAGCGCGCCAAATACATTTTTGAGCAGATCGCTGCCAGCCCCCATCGGGTTGGCGCGCAGCTTCTTTTCCTCTTCGGCGATCATCAGGAACAAGCCATCCATGGCCTTTTGCGTCACATAGCTATCGACATCAGCATTCTGTTTATCGACGAGTCCCGCACTGGCGGCCTTGCCGGCAAACTTGTTGTACTGGTCGGCCAGCTGGAGCTTGGCCGTTTCCTTCTTGACGACTGGCTTGAACTTGGCGGTCAGCTGATCGGTGGAGGTGCGCTTGAAGTACTGCGTTACGCTGTCCTCGCCGCCGGTCAGGATGTCCTTGGCGTCCTTGACGCTCATTTTCTTGATCGATTCGGTGAGAATGGGTTTGGCTTCGGCTACAGCGTTTTCAGCGGCACGGTTCATCGTTTCGACCAACTGGTCAGCCTGCTTGCCCATACCGAACATGCGCAGCGCCGAATCGGCTTTTTCCAGATAACCCGGCAGCTTGATCTTGACCTTGTCGTTGCCCATGAAGCCGCCGCTCTTGCCGAGCGACGAAACGGCATAATCGGCCCCCTTGGCCAGCGCTTCCTTGACGCCGGCACTGGCGTCGCCGCTGGAAATGGCATCAAGCGCCCCGGCTTGGGCGACGCCCACGGTCAACCCGAAAAAAAGGGCAAAAACGGAATGTTTCAAGGCGTTCATGGGAGGCTCCTTTGATTCAGACAATGTCGAGATGACCGATGCCGGTCGATAGATCACGGTCCTTCGATTCCTTGCCGTGCAGCTTGATCTGCAGACGCAGGTCGTTGAGAGAATCGGCGTTGCGCAGTGCATCTTCGTAGGTGATCTTGCCCGCCTCGTAGAGATCGAACAGCGCCTGGTCGAAGGTCTGCATACCAAGCTCGCGGGATTTCTTCATGATCTCCTTGATCTCGTGGACCTCGCCCTTGAAGATCAGGTCGGAAATCAGTGGCGAATTGAGCATCACCTCGATGGCCGCCATCCGCCCCTTGCCGTCCTTTTTCGGGATCAGGCGCTGCGAAACCATGGCGCGCAGATTCAGCGAGAGGTCCATGAGCAGTTGATGCCGGCGCTCTTCCGGGAAAAAGTTGATGATCCGGTCAATCGCCTGGTTGGCGCTGTTGGCATGCAGGGTGGCCAGACACAAGTGGCCGGTCTCAGCGAAGGCGATGGCATAGTCCATGGTGTTGCGGTCACGGATCTCGCCCATCAGGATGACGTCCGGCGCCTGGCGCAGCGTGTTCTTCAGCGCCGGGCCCCAGTCGTCGGTATCGACCCCGACTTCACGCTGGGTGACGATGCAGTTCTTATGCTCGTGCACGTATTCGATCGGGTCTTCAATCGTGATGATGTGACCGTAGGAATTTTCATTGCGGTAATCGACCAGCGCCGCCAGCGAAGTCGTCTTGCCGGTACCGGTGCCGCCGACGAAGATGATCAGGCCGCGCTTCGTCATCGCCAGATCCTTGAGGACCGGCGGTAGCAGCAACTCGTCGAGGGTCGGGATGCTCATGTTGATCGTCCGGCAGACCACGCCAACGCGGCCCTGCTGGACCAGCGCATTGACCCGGAAACGCCCGATGCTGGCCGGCGATATGGCGAAATTGCACTCCTTGGTCGCCTCGAACTCGGCGGCCTGGCGGTCGTTCATGATCGAACGGGCCAGCTCAGCCGTATGTTGCGGCGAAAGCACCTGATTCGAGACGGGCGTGATCTTGCCGTCGATCTTGATGGCCGGCGGAAATCCGGCGGTGATGAAGAGGTCGGAGCCTTTCTTTTGCGACATCAGACGCAAAAGATCGTGCATGAATTTCATTGCCTGATCGCGTTCCATAGTTTCCCCTTGTCTGTTCTCTCAGGCGCCCGATCAAGCCGGGAAGGCATCCTTGTTGGCCGCGCGGTAGCGCGCTTCCGAGCTCGATACAACGTTGCGCCGCACCAGATCGATGAGATTCTGATCCAGCGTCTGCATGCCGAAATTCTGGCCGGTCTGAATCGCCGAATACATCTGGGCGACCTTGTTCTCGCGGATCAGGTTGCGGATGGCCGGCGTGCCGATCATGATCTCGTGCGCCGCAACCCGGCCGGAGCCGTCCTTGGTTTTCATGAGCGTCTGTGAAATGACCGCGCGCAGCGACTCGGACAACATTGAGCGGACCATTTCCTTTTCCGCTGCGGGGAAGACGTCGACGATACGGTCAACCGTCTTCGCTGCCGACGAGGTGTGCAGGGTGCCGAATACGAGGTGGCCGGTTTCCGCTGCAGACAGCGCGAGACGAATGGTTTCGAGGTCGCGCATTTCGCCAACCAGGATGACGTCCGGATCCTCACGCAGCGCCGCACGCAGGGCGTTGGAGAAAGACAGCGTGTGCGGACCGACTTCGCGCTGGTTGATCAGGCATTTTTTCGATTCATGGACGAATTCGATCGGATCCTCGACGGTCAGGATGTGGCCGTAATCGTTTTCATTGACGTGATTGACCATCGCCGCCAGCGTCGTCGACTTCCCGGAACCAGTCGGCCCGGTACACAGCACGATGCCGCGCGGATACTCGGATATTTCCTTGAAAATCTTTGGGCAGTTCAACTCTTCGAGGGTCAGCACCTTGGTCGGAATGGTCCGGAAAACGGCACCGGCGCCGCGATGCTGATTGAAGGCATTGACCCGGAAACGGGCCAGATTGGGGATTTCGAAGGAAAAGTCGCACTCCAGCGTCTCTTCATAAATCTTGCGCTGGCCGTCGTTCATGATGTCATAGACCATCCCATGAACATCCTTGTGCTCCATTGCTGGCAGGTTGATGCGCCTGACATCGCCATGCACCCGGATCATCGGCGGCAACCCGGCAGACAGGTGGAGGTCGGAGGCTTTGTTCTTAACGCTGAAAGCCAGCAGTTCGGTGATGTCCATGCGGATCGTCCTCGGAGCGCGTGTATACTTGGATTGTCGTAAATTCCCAATGGATTATGAGCGCAATCGCCGACAACCTGCAAGCTGTCCAGGCCCGTATCAGCGAAGCTGCGGCGCTTGCCGGTCGTTCACCTGAAAGCGTTCGCCTGTTGGCGGTCAGCAAAACCTGGCCGCTGGCCTGCGTGGTTGAGGCAACGGAAGCGGGCCAGCGCGCCTTTGGCGAAAACTACGTTCAGGAAGGCATCGACAAGCTGACGGCCATAGCCGGGCGCAATCTGGAATGGCACTTTATCGGCCCGCTGCAGAGCAACAAGTCGCGCCCCGTGGCCGAGCACTTCGACTGGGTGCACACCATCGACCGACTGAAGATCGCCGAGCGCCTGTCCGAGCAACGCCCGACCTACCTGCCGCCCCTGCAGGCGTGCATTCAGGTCAATATCTCGGGCGAAGCCAGCAAGAGCGGTTGTTCACAGGATGAAGCGCTGACACTGTGCCGGGCCGTTGCGGCGCTGCCCGGCCTTCGGCTGCGCGGCCTGATGGCCATCCCCGAACCGACCGACGACCCGGCCGCCCAGCGCGCGCAATTCCACCGTGTGCGGGAAATTTACAACCATATCCGGGCGGCCGGTCTGCCGCTCGATACCCTGTCCATGGGCATGTCCCACGATCTTGAAGCAGCCATTGCCGAAGGCGCGACCATCGTCCGCATCGGCACGGCAATTTTTGGTGAGAGAAGTTACAAATGAAGATTGTTTTCCTTGGCGGCGGCAACATGGCCAACGCCCTGATCGGCGGCATGCTCAAGCAGGGCTTCGCGGCCAGCGACATTGATGCCATCGACCCGGGCGCCGAAGCACGCGCCAAGCTGGCCGCTTCCTATGGCGTGAATTGCCATGAGAGCGCCGCCAGCGCCCCCGTCGCACCCGACGTTCTGGTGCTCGCCGTCAAACCGCAGCAGATGAAGGAAGCGGTTGCACCGCTCGTCGGCAAACTGGGCGACGCTGTCGTCATCAGCATCGCTGCCGGCCTCGACATGACAGCCCTGTCCCGCTGGCTCGGTGGCCATCGCCAGATCGTCCGCTGCATGCCGAATACCCCGGCCATGATCGGCGCCGGCATCACCGGGCTGTGCGCCCTGCCGGAAGTGAGCGCTGAGCAGCGCGCAGCGGCCGACCGTGTTCTGCGTGCCGTCGGCACCACGGTGTGGATCGAGGACGAAGCGAAGATCGACGGCGTCACCGCCATTTCGGGCAGCGGCCCGGCCTATGTTTTCCTGTTCATCGAAGCGCTGCAACAGGCCGCCGCCGACCTCGGCTTCACGCCGGAACAGGGTCGCCTGCTGGCCATCGAAACGGTCCAGGGCGCTGCCGCGCTGGCTGCCCAATCCAGCGAACCGGCATCGATCCTGCGCGAACGCGTCACCTCGAAGGGTGGCACAACAGCCGCTGCCCTGAGCGTCATGGCCGAACGCGGTGTCAAGGAAGGCATCGTCGCCGGCTGCATGGCCGCTGCGGCGCGCGGCCAGGAACTTGGCAAGATTCTTGGAGCCGATTGATGCAAGCCATCGTTTTTCTGGTCGACGCCGTCGTCAGCTTCTTCTGCACGCTGTTCCTGCTGCGCTTCATGATGCAGGCGATGCGCGTTTCCTTTGGCGGCCAGATTGGGGACTTCGTCGTCAAACTCACCAACTGGGCAGTCAAGCCGCTGCGCCGCGTGATCCCCGGCGCGGGTGGTTTCGATTGGGCCAGCCTGGTCGCAGCCCTTGCGGTGCAACTGCTGTTCACCGGGATCATTGTCGGCGCATCAGCCAGCATCAGCGACGTTGATGGTGCCAGCGTGGCGCCGATGATTCTCTGGCTCGCCGTGCGTAGCCTGCTCCGCCTGTCGGTTTACATCTTTATCGGCGCGCTGATCCTGCAAGCCGTGCTGTCCTGGGTCAATCCCTATTCACCGCTGTCGGCACCGGCTCATCAATTGACCCGGCCAATCCTTGACCCGATCCGCCGCTTCATTCCGACCATTTCCGGCATCGACCTGTCGCCGCTCGTCGCCATCCTGCTCCTGCAAGCGGTCCTCATGTTCCTGTGAGCGAGTGGTTCCGGCTGGCCGCTGATGGCCGCATCACGCTGACCTTGCACATCCAGCCCGGCGCCAAGAAGACCGAGTTTGCCGGGCTGCATGGCGACGCACTGAAAATTCGCCTGGCTGCCCCGCCCGTCGACGGCAAGGCCAACGAGGCACTGATCAGGTTCGTCGCCGATGCACTCAAGCTGCCAAAGTCGGTGGTCAGCCTGAAAAGCGGCCATACCTCGCGGCGTAAAGTGCTGGAGGTTGAGGGGGCGACGGCCGATGCCATCGCCCACCTGATGGCGGATTGAGCAGGATTTCGAATTTGGCCGTTTTCCCCGGTTGACCGTGGAAGCAGGCCAATCAGCGCCCTACGCCTGAAAGACCACCCGACCGCCAACCAGCGTGGTCATCACCTTGCCGGTCATCATGTAGCCCGTCCATGGCGAATTCTTGCCACGGCTCTTGAGGGCTTCCGGCGTCAATTGCCAGGTCGCTTCCGGGTCGAAGATACAGATGTCGGCAGCAGCACCGACGCCCAGTTGACCGCTTGCCAGGCCGAGGACGGTTGCCGGCGCCGAGGTGATGCGGGCCAGCGCGTCAGGCAGGCTTACGCCTGCTTCTTCGGCCCATTTCAGCGTGAGCGGCAGCAAGACCTCAAGCCCGGTCGCCCCCGGCTTGGCTTCACCGAAAGGCAGCAACTTGTCGTCGGCGCCAACCGGCGTGTGGTCGGAACAAATGGCGGCGAGACCAGCAGCAGCAGCCTTCGACAACGCCACACGATCGCTTTGGGCGCGCAACGGCGGGCTGAAACGAGCATGCGGATTGAAGAAGCCAATGTCGTTTTCGGTGAGCAGCAGGTGATGCACACCGATGTCGAAAGTGATCGGCAAACCTTCGTGCTGTGCCCGCTGGACGAGCGCCACGCCGGCCGCCGACGAGAGGCGGGTTAGATGCACGCGGCAGCCGGTATCGCGCACCAGCTGGACGATGGTGCCGACGGCGATCGTTTCCGCTGCAACCGGAATGCCGGCCAGACCGAGACGGCTTGAAACTTCGCCTTCGTGGGCAATACCGTTGCGCGACAGCCAGTAATCCTGCGGCTGCAGCCAGATGGCGAAGC
>OBID01000501.1_pt1 | contig 15955 bp, 18 predicted proteins | sample 1519781 | NCBI WGS metagenome assembly OBID01 (sample SAMEA3991478, study PRJEB22521) | metagenome | biome: anthropogenic terrestrial biome; feature: sewage plant; material: sludge | place: Sweden | collected 2012-09-26 | reverse complement strand
AAAATTGAGCAAAGCAGTTTTGTGGAAAACTTTGAGCACTCAGAAAAAAATAGACACGCTCGGCACCGTGTAAAGTGTTGACATGCCGACTTTCGTGCAGTAAACTTTGTTCCTGCTTGTGCCATTTGCCCGTGGTTTTTGAGTCTAATGACACAGCGTATGTATCTTGACAAGTGTACATATAGGGTTCCCACATGGGGGTGTGCCCGAGTGGCTAAAGGGGACGGGCTGTAAACCCGTTGACTACGTCTACGATGGTTCGAATCCATCCGCCCCCACCATGTGCCCACATAGCTCAGTCGGTAGAGCACTTCCTTGGTAAGGAAGAGGTCACCGGTTCAAGTCCGGTTGTGGGCTCCACGCGATCTGGTCGCGCAAACCAGAAAATGATTCACGGCGGTGTAGCTCAGCTGGCTAGAGCGCACGGTTCATACCCGTGAGGTCACTGGTTCGAGCCCAGTCACCGCTACCAGGTAATAAACGCTTCGGCGTTGACATACAACATTAAAGCAACTGTTTTAAGCGATGCATTCGCTACAGTCCCTTAAAGGAGGAGACAAAATGGCTAAGCAGAAATTTGAGCGTACTAAGCCACACCTAAACATTGGTACTATCGGTCACGTTGACCACGGTAAGACTACTCTTACTGCCGCAATCACCAAGCGTCAGGCATCTAAGGGATTAGCTGACGCAACTCCATTCGATCAAATCGATAAGGCTCCTGAAGAGCGCGAGCGCGGTATTACCATTTCTATCGCTCACGTTGAGTACGAAACTGAGACTCGTCACTATGCTCACGTTGACTGCCCAGGACACGCTGACTACGTTAAGAACATGATTACTGGTGCTGCTCAGATGGACGGCGCTATCCTCGTAATCGCTGCAACCGATGGTCCAATGGCTCAGACTCGCGAGCACATCTTGCTTGCTCGTCAGGTAGGCGTTCCTTACATCGTTGTATTCCTTAACAAGTGCGATATGGTTGACGACGAAGAGCTCATCGAGCTCGTAGAGATGGAAGTTCGCGAACTTCTTTCAGATAACGATTTCCCAGGCGATGACACCCCAATCATCCGCGGTTCAGCACTCAAGGCTCTTGAGGGCGACGAGGAGTGGGCAACAAAGATCGACGAGCTCATGGATGCTGTTGACTCATTCATCCCTGTTCCAGAGCGTGACACCGACAAGCCATTCTTGATGGCTATCGAGGACGTATTCACCATCACCGGTCGTGGTACTGTTGCAACCGGTCGTGTTGAGCGCGGTATTGTTCAGGTTAACGATGAAGTTGAAATCATCGGTATCCGTGACACCCAGAAGACAATCGTTACTGGTGTTGAGATGTTCCGTAAGCTTCTCGATCGTGCAGAGGCTGGAGACAACATTGGTGTATTGCTCCGTGGTACCAAGCGCGAGGATATCGAGCGCGGTCAGGTACTCTGCAAGCCAGGAAGCGTTACTCCTCACACCGAGTTCGAGGGTCAAGTATACGTATTGACCAAGGAAGAAGGCGGACGCCACACTCCATTCTTCGATGGATATCGTCCACAGTTCTACTTCCGTACCACCGACATCACCGGTATCGCACACCTCCCAGAGGGCGTAGAGATGGTTATGCCTGGAGACAGCGTTGAGATCCGCGGCGAACTCATTCACCCAATCGCTATGGAAGACGGCCTCAAGTTCGCTATCCGCGAAGGTGGACGTACCGTAGGTTCAGGTCGCGTTACTAAGATTTTGAAATAGAACCTGTACACTTGATTAATTGGGGTCCGGGCCTCAAAGGCCCGGACCCTCTTTGCCCGTATTAGGGCGTAATGTTTGACACTGCATTAAAATAAGGCTAATCTAGCCTTCCGCGTAATTTACACGCGGTCCTTTAGGAGGACCAATGAGAACTTTGGTGACGTTGGCTTGCTCAGAGTGCAAGCGCCGTAATTACACCACGAAAAAGAACAAGCAGAATAATCCTGAGCGTATTGAGTTCAAGAAGTACTGCAAGTGGTGCAAGGGTCATACGGTACATAAAGAGACCCGATAGACACGTGAGAGACGTAGGCCAGTAGCTCCAATTGGTAGAGCGCCGGTCTCCAAAACCGGATGCTGGGGGTTCGAGTCCCTCCTGGCCTGCCATCCTTTCGTTGTTTTTAGACGGAAGGATTGCGCACATTATTAGCGTTTTATATGTCGAACGGAAAAAAAATGGCAAAAACAGAAGTTGCTGTTAAGGCAGCGCCAAAAAAGAATGTAAACAAGAATAATGGTAAGGCTCCCAAGGCGAGCATTATCGCGCGACTCGGTGGATACTTTAAGGGTGTTAAGACTGAGCTTAAGCGCGTAGTATGGCCTGATCGCGAAGAAGTAGTAAACTCAAGTATCGTTGTTATTGTTACTTTGGTGTTCTTTGCGGTGTTCTCGTTGATTATTGATAGCGGCGCTTCATCGATTATTTTTGCTCTGAAGAAATTAGTTGGGTAGTTTTTCATGAAAAAGTGGTATGTCGTTCATACATATTCAGGATATGAGAAAAAGGTTAAGGCTGCTCTCGAGAATCGTATTGAGACTCTCGGTATGGCAGATAAAATCTTTAAGGTAGAGATTCCTACCGAGCAAGTCGTCAACAAAGATGACGGCAAACTCGTTGAGAAGAATCTTTTTCCTGGCTATATCTTGGTTCAGATGGAGTTTGATGAGAGCTCTTGGTACGTTGTCCGTAACACCGATGGTGTAACTGGCTTCGTTGGCTCACGTCATAAACCAACTCCTCTGACGCGTGATGAATATTACCGTATGGTAGGACATTCCAAAAAGACCGAGCCTGTTGTTGTGACCAGCTTTGAAGTTGGGGAGACAGTCCGCATCAAGCAAGGTCCTTTCGCTGACTACAATGCGCGTATTCAAGAGGTTAATGCCGACAAGGGAACGCTTCGTTGTACGGTTACGCTTTTCGGTCGCGAAACGCCTGTTGAGTTCGAGTTCAAGGACGTTGAGCTCGTTTACTCTTAAGTTTGATTATTCTCACACCGTGCCGCTTGCGCGGGGCTTCTCACGAGTGATGATATAAATAATGGTGGCCCGCAAGGGCTCTTAGGTAAGGATTTATACAATGGCAAAGAAACAAGTTGGCTTTATTAAGCTCCAAATCCCAGCTGGTCAGGCTAACCCCGCACCTCCTGTTGGTCCAGCACTTGGTGCTCAGCAGGTTAACATTATGCAGTTCTGCCAGGCTTTCAATGCTGACACCGCAGACCGCGCAGGTATGATTCTCCCAGTAGAAATTTCTGTATACGAGGATCGTTCATTTAGCTATGTTATCAAGACTCCACCAGCAGCTTTCTTGCTTATCAAGGCAGCAGGTGTTGAGAAAGGTTCTGGAGAGCCTAACAAGAACAAAGTCGCAACGGTTACTTGGGCACAGGTCCAGGAGATTGCTGAAACCAAGATGCCAGACCTCAATGCAAACGACATCGAGGCTGCAAAGAAGATTATTGCGGGTACAGCTCGCTCAATGGGCTTTCTCATCGAGGACTAAACTGTTTACAACGTGACGAACGTCACGTGTGGGAGGGCTTAAGTGCCCGCGATTACCACTGGAGGTAATAATGTCAAAAGGTAAGAAATACGCTGCAGCTGCAGCAAAGGTTGAGAGCGATAAGCTCTATGCTCCCAAAGAAGCATGCGCACTTGTTAAAGAGAACGCAACCGCTAAATTTGATGAGACCGTAGAGGCTCACTTCCGTTTAGGTGTTGACACTCGTCAAGCTGATCAGCAACTTCGCGGTTCAATTTCACTTCCTAATGGAAGCGGAAAAACTGTCCGCGTTGCCGTTTTCGCTGAAGGCGAGAAGGCCAAAGAGGCCGAGGCTGCTGGTGCAGACATCGTAGGCTCAGACGAGCTTGTTGCAAAGATTCAGGGTGGCTTCTTTGATTTCGACGCTGCTGTCGCAACCCCCGATATGATGGCTAAGGTTGGCCGTTTGGGTAAGCTTCTTGGACCTCGCAATTTGATGCCAAATCCAAAGCTCGGTACCGTAACTCCTGATGTTGCGCGCATTATTGGCGAACTCAAGTCAGGTCGTGTTGAGTACCGTGCGGACAAGTTTGGTATTTGCCACGTAATCATCGGTAAGGCTTCATTTACCCCTGAGCAACTCGTTGAGAACTACTCAGCAATTTATGGTGAGCTTCTCCGCGCTAAGCCTGCTTCAACAAAGGGTAAATACGTGAAGTCAGTTACGATTACCTCAACTATGGGACCTGGCGTTCCTGTTGATTCTAGCGTTGTTCGCGACGCAAACGCTTAAAGAGCGTTGCGTTGAATTGCCCCTTGAAGGCAACGGTCTTGGGGCGTAGAATATAGGTTGCTTGAAAAAATAATACGCGTGTTTGCTGCCAAAGACAGTCGGTGCTTTTAGCCTAAATGAAACGTAGTTTCAGCCTACCGAGGTAGTCGCAAAACATTATCAATGTATATTGTGGCGACCCTCATCTTTGGTGAGGGTCGCTTCTTTTATGTAATGAGCGGCGCTCTGTAACTTACAGGCAGCGGCTCATGCGTAAAAGAAAGGAGGTATGTACCCATATGGCAACTCATAACAAGTCAGAAGTTATTGCTGAAATCAAGGAGCGTTTGACCGCTTCTGAGGGTGTTTTGATGGTAGACTATCGCGGTTTGACCGTTAAGGATATCTCAGAACTCCGCAACAACCTTCGCGAAGTTGGCGGCGAGATGACTGTTTACAAGAACACACTCACCGAGCTTGCGCTTCGTGAACTCGCTATGCCAACTATGGAGGAGCATCTTGAGGGACCAACGGCTTTCGTCTTTATTGCGGGCGATCCTGTTGCTCCAGCAAAGGCTTTGACCAAGTTTGCTGAGGCTCACCCTGCCCTTGAACTCAAGGCAGGACTTTTGGGCAACTCAGTGTTGGATAAGGAGAGCGTCGTTGCTCTTTCGAAGCTTCCTTCTCGCGAGGAACTTCTCGCCAAGCTTCTTGGCACCTTGCAAAATCCTACGCGCGGTTTTGTTACTGTGTGCGCAGGCCCAGCTCGTGGTCTTGCAACCGCACTCGATGCAATCGCAAAGCAGAAGGATGCTGCGTAATTGTTACCTTGCAGCATAAAGCTGCTTAATTGCGACAACGTGTCGCAGTGTATTTAAAACTTGTGATGAGCAAAAATGCTCACCGTTGAAAAGGAGAAAGATTATGGCTGTAAGCCGCGAAGAAATCATTGAGGCTCTTAAAGAGATGCCAGCACTCGAGCTTTCAGAGCTCGTAAAGGAACTTGAGGAAGTATTTGGCGTATCAGCTGCTGCACCTATGATGGTAGCTGGCGCTGTTGCAGGCGATGCAGGCGCTGCTGCTGAAGAAGAGAAGACCGACTTTGACGTTGTTCTCGAAGGCTTTGGCGACAACAAGATCGCTGTTATCAAGGTTGTTCGTGAGCTCACCGGTCTTGGTCTCAAAGAGGCTAAGGAACTCGTTGAGGGCGCTCCTAAGGCTGTTCTCGAGGGTGCAGCTAAGGACAAGGCTGAGGAAGCAAAGACCAAGCTCGAAGAGGCTGGTGCAGCAATTAGCCTTAAGTAATTTCGGTTACTTAGCGCACATAGGATAGCATTACCGTTTAAACGGCTAAAAATATCCAATAAAAGTTTAAATGGCCAGCATTTTATGCTGGCCATTTTCTTTTGCGTCAAAAACCGTTAGAATGGAGTTTCGTTTTGATTTCTTCAAAACCTTCTCCTCGTCATACTGAAATACAATGTGCACTTAAAATCCCTGCGGGATTGCGTGTTTGCATAAAGAGTACGTAATAAAATAGTAATGAGTTTAAACTTCTCGGATTATATGTTTGAAACCGATGGGCGGAGGACAGTACGTGATAGAGTTAAAAAATGTAAATAAACAGTTTGGGGACCATCATGTTCTCAAAGATGTGAACCTCAAGGTGCCTACTGGTCAAAAACTGGTAATTATTGGCCCTTCAGGCTCAGGTAAGTCAACGATGATTCGTTGTATGAATATGCTTGAAAAACCTACGAGTGGACAGGTAATTGTTGATAATGTCGACTTAACCGCTCGTAAAGCGCCTGTCGCAAAAGTGCGTCAGTCGGTTGCTATGGTATTTCAGCAGTTTAATCTATACCCTCACAAAACGGTGCTCGAGAATCTCACTCTTGCGCCTATCGTCGTGCAAGGCGTTTCCAAGGAGCAGGCCGAAGATTCTGGGATGGCCTATCTTGAGCGCGTGGGTCTTAAGGACAAATGGGATGCTTATCCTATGCAGCTTTCAGGGGGTCAGCAGCAGCGTGTTGCGATTGCGCGATCTCTGAATATGCATCCAAAGATATTGTTATTCGACGAGCCAACCTCAGCGCTTGACCCTGAGATGATTCAAGAGGTTCTTGATGTTATTGTCGGCCTAGCCGAGGAAGGCATCACTATGGTGGTGGTCACTCACGAGATGGGCTTTGCAAAAGAAGCCGCAGACCGTGTGGTATTTGTTGATGATGGTCGCATTATTGAAGATGGTACACCACAGCATTTCTTCGATAATCCCGAGCATGATCGCACCAAGCTCTTTTTGAGCAAAATTTTGCGTTAAAGCAAGAGGACGGGATTCTCGAGGACGCGGTCCTTGAGACACAAAGGGAAACAAGGAGGAATTATGAAAAAGAAGGTGTTATTACTCGCAATTGCTTGCGTACTAGCGTTCGGAGCATTTGCACTTGCAGGGTGTGGAGGAACAGCAACAACCGACAAGTCAGATAAGGCTTCGACGGGCGTTCAAGCTATCAAAGACGCAGGTGTTTTGAAGGTCGGCGTTAAAGTAGACGTTCCTGGATTTGGCTACAAAGATCCTAAGACCAATGAAATTGATGGATTCGAAATCGATTTGGCCCGCGCTATTGCCAAGAACATCTTGGGCGATGAAACCAAAATCAAGCTCGAGCCTGTAACCGCAAAAACTCGCGGTCCTTTGCTCGACAATGGTCAGCTCGATCTTGTTATTGCAACCTTCACTATCAAGCCAGAGCGTCTTGAGCAGTGGAACTTCTCGACTTCATACTATACCGATCAGGTTGGTTTGCTTGTTAAGAAGAGCTCAGGCATCAAGGGCCTCGCAGACCTCGACGGCAAAACCATTGGTGTGGCTCAGGGAGCAACCACTAAGGACGCTATTGAGCAGGAGATCAAGGACAAGGGCCTCAACATCAAGCCTAAGTTCTCAGAGTTTGCTACTTACCCAGAAATCAACGCAGCGCTTGAGTCAGGCCGTGTTGACGCGTTCTCAGTTGATAAGTCAATCTTGCTTGGTTATGTCAACGCAGAGAAGGAAATCTTGAGTGAGGGCTTTGCTCCACAGGAGTACGGTATCGCTGCTAAGAAGGGCAACGACGATCTCACTAAGACTGTTGATGATGTTCTCGCACAGCTTAAATCAAGCGGCGAGATGGACAAGCTTTTGCAGAAATGGAATCTCGCTAAGTAATGGGTCCTTTTGCTCTGACAAAATGGGAAGCTACGCTTTCTAATTATCCAATCTTCCTTGAAGGCCTCGGGACGACGTTGATTGCTGCCGTAGCAGGCTTAGTGCTTGCGCTTATGCTCGGCATCATCTTTGGTGTCCTCTCGACGGCCTCATCGAAGATAACGCGTGGACTGTCGCGTGTTTATGTTGAATTTTTCCAGAACACTCCTTTATTGATTCAAGTGTTCTTGCTTTTCAACGCGCTTCCACTCATTGCGCCAAAAGCGGTCATCCCTGTTGTCGTTGTGGGCATCTTGGGTGTTGGTTTTTACCATGGCGCTTACATTTCTGAGGTTGTGCGTGCAGGTATCCAATCAATCCATCGTGGTCAGTTGGAGGCCGCGCTTTCACAGGGATTCACCTATGTGCAGGCAATGCGCCATATTATTATTCCTCAGGCCATGCGTGTTGTGTTGCCGCCACTCACTAACCAAGCGGTTAGCTTGATTAAAAATACCTCAGTGCTCGCTGTTATTGCGGGTGGAGACTTGATGTATCGTGGCGACTCATACGCAGGAAACATGGGCAATTACGGTCCGACATACATAATTGTTGGGTTGTTGTATTTCTTGCTCTGTTATCCACTCGCGTTTGCTGCTAAAAAACTCGAAGATAAACAGGAGGTGAGCTAATGTTTAACTGGATTAGTCCTGATATTATTGCATTGCTCACCGACCCTGTAGTCTACCAAGCTTTGCTTCGTGGCTTGGGAGTCACGCTTGAGATTGCCGTTATCACTATTGGTTTGAGTTTTGTGTTTGGCGTTTTGCTGGGCATTTTCCGCTTTTCGAAAGTTCCTGTTTTTAGCCAAATCGCGACGGCATATATTGAGTTCATTCGCAATATTCCATTGCTGTTATTAATGTTGACCTGCTATTTTGTGGCTGGTCTGCCTTCTGCTGCCGCAGCGATTCTTGGTTTATCGATGTACACGTCAGCGATTATCGCCGAGGTAGTTCGTGGTGGTCTTAACTCAATTCCAACAGGACAATGGGAAGCAGCGCGCTCTCAAGGTTTCAATTATGTTCAAATTATGCGTCATGTTGTTTTGCCACAGGCTGTGGTGAAAATGATTCCGCCTATCGTATCTCAGTTTGTAACGGTTATCAAAGACTCATCATTTGCTATGGCAATTGGTGCCTTTGAACTTATGTATGAGGGCACGATTTTGGCTGGTCAATATTGGAAGGCAACTCAAATTATCACGATTTATGTGCTTATTGCGCTTACTTATTTCGTGATCAACTTCCTACTATCACACCTATCACGCAAACTACAGACAAAACTGTCTGCGGGACGAGGTACTATCGGACAATAATTTGAGCCAACTTTTAAGTTATTGCATCGGCAGAGGACCTCGGTTCCTCTGCCGATTTTTTATTTTCCGCCGCAATACGGAAACGAAAAGGGAAGGGTCGGTCGCCAGATAAGGAGTAGCTATGATTATGTACGGTTTTTGACATTTTTTAGAACGCTGCAAGGGTAAAGTTATACTAAGTACTACCTATTTACGAAATGAGTGATTATTATGCCAAGTCATATTGGGTCGAAATTAACTACATTGCGTGAAGCTCACCATATGAGTATTGAAGAACTGGCTGAGCGAAGTGGCTGCGATACTGAGACAATTGAGCTTATTGAATCAGGCGCCATTGTGCCGTCTCTTTCGCCCCTTATTCAAATTACGCGTTCGCTTGGCGTTCGTTTAGGGACCCTGCTTGATGATGACAAGGGGATGGGCCCAAGCGTCACGCGCGCAGGAGAAGCAGAGGAGACAACGCGTTTAAAAAGTCTCGAGACAGGCACGGAAGATGCTCCTCTCGACTTCTTCTCTCTCGCTCAAGGTAAGCTTTCTCGTCACATGGATCCTTTCATGATTGATGTTGCGCCTGCCACAAAACCAGAGCTCTCAACGCACGAAGGTGAAGAGTTCATTTATGTTATGAGCGGTGAGCTCGAAATTGAGTATGGCAAGGAGACCTATCACCTCAAGCCCGGCGATTCGATTTACTATGACTCAATTGTTCCGCATCAGGTACGAGGTCATGGCGACTCTACCTCGCGTATCCTAGCCGTTGTCTATACTCCAGCCTAAAGACGATACGCGAAAATTGAGTGGAAGGGGCCAACATGGCAACTCAAACATATAAAGGACCATTTACCGACTTATCTATGGGTAAGTTTTTTGAAAACGAGGTGCGCGAGCACCCCGAGCGCGAGTTTTGCGTAATGCCCGATCGTGATTTGCGCTGGAGTTATGCCGAGTTCAACGAACGTGTTGACCAACTGGCTAAGTCGCTCTTGGCAATCGGCATTGGCAAAGGCGACAACGTTGGCATTTGGGCACGTAATGTGCCCGACTGGCTGACGTTCATGTTTGCTTGTGCGAAAATCGGAGCAGTACTGGTTACTGTCAACCCGGTATACAAATCGCATGAGCTCGCTTACGTTATGAAACAATCTGATATGAAAGCGCTCGCGATTGTCGACAATTATCGTGACGTTAACTATGTGCAAGTGCTGCGTGAGCTTGTGCCCGAAATGATGATTCAACAGCGCGGCTATTTGAACTCGGAGGAGTTTCCTGAGCTCAAGAATTTGATCTATCTCGGACCAGAAAAGTATCGCGGGTTCTATTCGATGCCTGAACTCTTGTTGCTTGGGGCCCATACGGATGACGATGAATTGCGTGCGGCTGCAGAAGCGACTGAAGCTGACGACGTTGTGATGATGCAGTACACATCCGGAACGACTGGTTTCCCAAAAGGCGTACAACTTTCGAGTCGCAATATTGTCAATAACGGCTATTTTATTGGCGAACGTCAAAAGTTTACCGGCATTGATCGTCTCTGCCTGCCAACACCGCTGTTCCATTGTTTTGGCTGCGTACTCGGTATGATGGCTGTGCTCACTCATGGCATGACGGTCGTGCTTGTCGAGGCTTTCGACCCCTTGATTGTGCTTGCTGCTATTGAGAAAGAAAAGTGTACCGCCGTGTATGGCGTGCCAACGATGTTTATTGCAGAGATGGAACACCCCATGTTTGATATGTTCGATCTCTCATCATTGCGCACAGGTATTATGGCCGGCTCTCCGTGCCCGATTGACTCAATGAAAGCTGTTATGGGTAAGATGCATTGCCCAGAAATTACCATCGCGTACGGTTTGACCGAGTCGAGTCCTGTGTTTACTCAAACAAGCACGGACGATCCGCCAGAATTGCGCGCCTCAACGGTTGGCCGGCAACTGCCTCACTGTGAGGTTAAAGTGTTGAGTCCCGAGACGGGCGAGGAAGTTGCCCCAGGCGTGGTGGGTGAGTTGTGCGTACGCGGGTATAACGTCATGAAGGGCTACTACAACATGCCCGAAGCGACCGCAAACGCTATCGATGAGGATGGGTTCTTGCATTCGGGCGATTTGGGAACCGTTGATGAGAATGGATATTATCGCGTTACAGGTCGTATCAAGGATATGATTATTCGCGGTGGAGAAAATATCTACCCACGGGAAATTGAAGAGTTTCTCTATACCATGGAAGGCATCAGCGATGTGCAGGTTGTTGGTGCTCCCGATGAAAAATATGGTGAGTTGCCCGCGGCTTTTGTTATCTTGAAGCCAGGCGCCGAAGTAACGGAGACCGATGTAAAAGAATTCTGCTGGGAGCGGATGGCTCGTTATAAAGCGCCAAAATATGTGTTGTTTATTGATGAGTTCCCTCTGACCGGTAGCGGAAAAATCCAAAAGTTTAAGTTGCGCGAAATGGTTACCGAGTGGCTTGAAAATGGAACCATCGAACCAGCGCCGACTTATAAAATGAGTAAGTAGTTACAAGGAGTAGAAATGTCAAAAGAGGCCAGCATATATCAGGCGGGTATGATTCCGCAGGGTTCACGTGTTGTCGTTGTTGTTTCGCAGGGGCCGTTTTCGGGACCCGTCACGCAATATGCAACCGTTCCTGAGGTTATTGGTAAAAGTCAGGGCGCAGCTCTTGAGGCTGTTGCCAATAATGGCTTGCAAGCTCAAGTGGTATATGACTACCATCAAGACCTCCGCAAGGGTACCGTCATGGCTCAGATGCCTATTGGTGGTTCGAGTGTGCCGAGTGGGGCCGAGGCTCTTGTAATGGTATCAAGCGGTCAGCCGTTGCACGAGCGTCCCGCGGTTGCGCTTCCTGAAGTAATTGGAATGTCAGAAACTCAGGCGCTTAATGTGCTCAATCAGGCAGGCTTATCGCCGCAAGTTAAATATGAGCAGAGCGCTTCGGTACCTGCGGGTGTTGTCATCGCGCAGCTCCCTGATCAGCAGACCTTCGCTGCCGCCACACGAGGTACTTCGAATTCAAAGACGGCCTTGTGGGTTACGCTCGGCATTGTTGCTATCGTGCTTCTTTTGGCTGCCGCGTACTTCATTTTAAATTCTATGAGTGACACGAAGGCAACCTACACGGTTCCCAATGTTGTCGGTATGCAGACCGTTGACGCGACACGTGAGATTTTGAAAGCGGGGCTTGAGGTGGGTACGGTTACTGAGGTAACGCCCACTGATAGCACGGCTGAAGCGGGCACGGTTATCAAGAGTGACCCCGAAGCCAATACGGAAGTCGCGCAGGGGACGAAGGTTAACTTGGAGGTTGCTAAAACGAGCGGAACCATAAAAATCGCTGTCCCGGATGTTGTGGGGCAGACTCAAGCGAGCGCAACCGCTGTGCTAGAAAATGCCGGCTTCAAAGTGACGACTGAGCAAAAAAGCGACGCTTCGGTCGCGAGCGGCAAGGTAATTTCGCAAACTCCAAAGGGCGGGCTTGATTTGCCTAAGGGCGCGACGGTTGTCATTATCGTGTCGACTGGCCCAGAGACTCAGAAGGCTGAAGTGCCTGATGTGGGAGGGCTATCTGAATCAGCGGCCCGTTCTACTATCATGGCCGCCGGTCTAGAGATGAAAAAGTCTGAAGGTGCTTCTGACTCCGTGGCCGCGGGTAATGTAATCTCGCAGGTGCCAAGCGCGGGAAGTAGTGTGGATGCTGGATCAACTGTGACGGTGGTAATTTCAACAGGCCCCGTTGATCAGGGTTCGACCGGCGAGTAATACTAACTTATTGGGATGAAAAAAGAGAGACCGAAAGGTCTCTCTTTTGTAATATTATGTGGTGGCCGGAGACGGACTTGAACCGCCGACACGGGGATTTTCAGTCCCCTGCTCTACCAACTGAGCTATCCGGCCATATTTGACGCGTTTAAGTATGTTATCGGTTTCGCGCCTTGTGGTCAAGTTTATGCTGAAATTTACTTGGCCACTTTCGTAAAACGGCTGGTAAGAATGTTGATATTTAAAGAATTTCCAATATCTCTTAAAAAATCCTAAGAAATGCTATTACAATAAGAAATGAAGGATAACGCGTTTGCGCGTTTCGGGAGTGCCGAAAGGCACATTTTGTATATAAGGCAGAGAAAATGACAGTGAAGATGCGTAGGTTACTGGTTTGTAGCGCGCTTGCTTTGGTACTCATGTTTTCTTTTGTAGTATCAGCTCAGGCTGCCACCGTTACAGTAAGTAAGGTTGTTGTCGTTGTAAAAGGGGTTTATACGGGTACCCCCATTGAACTAAAAAATTTGACTATCACGCATGATGTGTTGGATAGTACTGAACCAACGACAACGGTTGATACAAAAAAGATTGGCACCAAGAACTCTGCTTGGGTAACCTATATCGCGAAAAAATCAAAGCGTACGGCTAAGAATATGGCCTATGTTTACAAGAATAAAAAAATGGTCATCCGGAATGCGACGACTGGTTATAGCATTTCGAATGCGACCATATACAATGCAGTTTTGAATGCCCTTAAGGCTGCTCCGCTTGATGGAAGTTCAGTTACTGTAACTGTGTCTCCCACACTGACAAAGGCGGGCGTTACGTCTCGTTCGAAACTCGGCAAGTGTATTGTTGTCGATAAATCGCAACGTCGTTTGTGGCTTTATAATCACGGTAAAAAAGTGCTTTCGTATCGAGTAACAATTGGTATGCCTGGGCACAGCACGCCGAGCGGTACGTATAAAATTGGAACGAAGCGTCCTCATCCTATCTGGAGTAATCCAGGTAGCGCGTGGGCAAGCCGTATGCCAAGTGTTATTAAGGCGGGTCCAAGTAACCCCTTGGGTCTTCGCGCAATGAACTTGAACCGTAACGGTCACGATACGGGCCTCCGTATCCACGGCACGTCAAATTATCGTCAAATTGGCACGGCTTCAAGTCATGGCTGCATTCGTGTAGCAAATAAGAATATCGTGAAATTGTATCCAAAGGTTCCATCTGGCACCATTGTGATTGTTCAGCCTTAGTAAGCTTTGTTAAGCAAATAAAGTGTGCCTGCAGCGCGGGCACACTTTTTGTATGTCACGCTCACGAGCTCTGTGCAAAAGTTATGCGCCTTTGGTGAATTTGCGTATTTGTACGGTAGTCTAGGGCGCAGTAAGAGTTTGTATTCCTTCTAGTAAAGGTGGAGAAATGCGTATCTCAACTCGTATGCAAAAGACCCTTGTGGTGGGCCTCTTGGCGGTTGTCTGCGTGCTCTTCTCGGCAGCAAATGCGTTTGCGGCTGAAAAGGTCAATAAGGTAACCAGTATTAGTTACGCTTATGTGGGGACAAGCGGCGACTCTCAGGTAATGCTCAATATCCAAATTCCGGAGAGCGTTAAGTTGCCTGCAGAGCTCGAATTCAATTTCCCTATGGGCACAACAGTTTCTTGGGCGGGTGAAATTCTTGGTGGAGACACCAGCAAGGACCCTCAAGTAACCGCGACGAAAATTTCGGGAGACGAGGATGTTGACCGCTATAAGGTCACGCTCACGAAATCACATACGTTTCAGGCGGAAGGTTCTAAGAACCCTGAATCGTCACAGTCTTCAGACGGCACAGTCATTTTGAAAGTTGGCTATAAGCCAGCCCTTCCTGCAGAGACGATGACTTTAGCTGCTGAGCTTCCCAAGACAGCTACAGTGAAACAGGCTGACGGACTTGCGAGTTTGGGTTCCGGCACGGTTGGCACGGTGTATGGTTACTCCCTTTCGAATGTAAAAGCGGGAGAGGGCCAGTATGTAGAAATTGGCTATACTTCAACTTCAACGCAAAAACAGGCAGGTTCAAAGGGTGACAATACTCTTGTTATCGTGCTTGTGGTTGCATTGGTCATCGTAGTAATGGCACTTATCATTTTTGCTGCTTCGAGAAGGACGGGTGGCTCAAGTCCGAGCGGGAAGCCAGGTAATCCTTCTAAAAAAGTGATGAAGGGCTCGAGCTCAGCGAAAGCGCAACAGGGTTCGAGCCTCGAAAAGAGCGACACTCCTCATCAGGTTTTTGAGGTTGATGAAGATGCTCAGACACGGTCTGAGGTTGAAACTGAGGTTGAATCGGTAAATCTTGCGGAAACTGAAGAGAGCGATGACGGAGATTCGTCGAAGTTATCACCCAAGACGTTGACACTCATTATTACCGTGGCAATTATTGTGGTGGCTGGCGTCGCGATTGCTTTGGCGGGTACGCTATCGAGCAAGGTGTCTGAAGTTAACGGAGTTTACTATAAAGAATTTGCGCAGGGAGACCCTTGCCAGCAAGTTCATTTCGAACTGACTGACGCTGCTTTAAGCAATTCCAAAAAGGCTGCAGGCGAGATTTTTGACATCTTGGGAAATGCTGATTTTCAGATTCTTAAGGCAAGTCTCGATCCGGCCAATAAGAAGCTGACCGTTGAGTTTTGCGAAAGCAAAACGACCAGCCAAAAGATTTCTGAGCTATTGTCAAACAATGAATATGTGGGGCAAAGTGACGCAATCTCAACGGGAGAAGCGATTGTTGAAACTGATGGCTCAACAAGCATGTATATGACAGAGGTGGCTCCCTGCGTATATGACGCTTTTGAAATAATGAACCCCTCAGGAGATGTTGCTGATCTTGCCAAGAAGATTTATGAGGCAAGCAAGGACATACCTTCTATTGCACGTATGAACTATAACAGCGATACAAAAATCGCGACATTTGGTTTTTGCGATGAGCAGGCTGGCGACGCCGATATTCAAGAAGCACTCGAGTCGGCTGGATTTAAGGTTAAGCTGGCGCAGAAGGCACAGGCCCCGCAAGCCGCAACCGGCGAGTAATGCCATACTGAATGCAAGATCTTGGGTAGTATAATCGAGAGTAGCAAAGGCTACTCTCGATTTTTTATGTTAGGAGCATTATGTTTGCAACATATGCGTTAGGTATTGATGTTGGCGGCAGCAAGATTTCTGCGGGTCTCATTGATGCAAAAGGTAGAGTGTTGCGTGATGTAACGATTTCAACCCCTCTCGACAAAGGCCCGTTTGGTATTGTGGACGCGCTTGTCCATGCAGGCAAAGAAGTAGATCGGAAGAGCGTCGTGTAGGGAAAGAG
>OBID01000499.1_pt1 | contig 16022 bp, 15 predicted proteins | sample 1519781 | NCBI WGS metagenome assembly OBID01 (sample SAMEA3991478, study PRJEB22521) | metagenome | biome: anthropogenic terrestrial biome; feature: sewage plant; material: sludge | place: Sweden | collected 2012-09-26 | reverse complement strand
CCATACTCGAGCAATTTGGCAAGAGGATTGCGCAGGCGCAGTTCCATAAAAGCATCGGTCATGGTCGTGGGGTCCCACGAACCAAACGAAACGTCATCAAGCTTAAGCTCAACAGGCACATCACGCGCGATAGTCGCTACCGTGCGCGAAGCGCGCGCCAAATCAATGTTTTCAACAATACTTTGGCCGACTTTGCCCTTAATAAGCCCTGCCTTTGCTGCCTCTAAAACGCCTTCAAACGTCTCATACTCATTGAGCAATTTTGAGGCAGTTTTCTCACCCACGCTGGGCACGCCAGGGATATTGTCAGAGGTATCGCCCTTCAGCCCAAGATAATCAATCACCTGCTCAGGACGCACGCCGTAGCGCTCTTCAACATCGGCGGGGGTAACAACCACCAAATCGCCCATACCTTTTTTCGTCGAAACTACCGAGGTTGAGGGAGTAATTAACTGAAAAATGTCACGGTCGCCTGAAGCGAGGTACGTGCGATAGCCTTGTGCTTCAGCCTGCGCTGAGAGCGTCCCAAGAATGTCGTCGCCCTCCCATCCCTTCATTTTCACTACGGGTACATTCATGGCCGTAAGCAAATTTTCGATGAGGGGGAACTGCTCTTTTAGGCGAGGCTCCGTAGGTGGTCGGTGCACTTTGTATTGCTCAAGCGCTTCGGTACGAAACTGCGGACGTCCCGCATCAAAAGCAGCAACAACCGCGTCAGGCTTTAACTCATGAAGCGTTTTAACCAAAATTGACATGAACCCAAAAACAGCGTTTGTTGGCTGTCCATTGGGCGCGGTGAGCGGCGTGGAAATCGCATGAAACGCGCGATGCGTCCATGAGTTACCGTCGATTATGAGAACTGTTCGTCTGTTTAAAGAATCGTGCACCATTTATCCAAAAATCATCTTTTCAACTTTGCGCGCTTTCAGCGCCGCAACAATTGCGAATATTCCACCAAGGAGTGCAATCATACCGAAAATATAAGGAATAAGCGATGCGATAATAAAGATATTGAAAACGAGATAGAGGCCTAAAATCATCTCAATAATGCCGATTGAAACATCAGGCCAACTCTTAACGTTGTAGCCGGCGATAAACGTTGAAAGCCCCACGAAAAGGCCTCCAAATACCCACACAAACGAGAGTGCGCTCGTAAACGCAAGGTCATTGCGCAAGGCTCCCTCAATGAGTGTCTGGGCGCCAGCACCAGGAAAAACTATCCACGCGCCGACAACGAGGCTCACGAGCGCGCCAAAAAACTTCCACGCGGACTGAGTGGGGTCAAAAAAGAGACCGACCAGCTTAACAATGCCGCCCAACAGCCAATAAAGGCCCAAGGTCCAGACAACACCTGTTATTGAAAACATGGGATGAAAAAAGAACATTGCCGCAAGGGCAATAAGCACAACGCCGTAGACTAGCGGGACCCACCAAGCATTAGGAGAAAGTGACTTCGTGAGCACGGAAACCGACCAGCCTTCCTATCTCGAGTCCCCATGAGAGGCGCAGATGTAAATATCTGCATCTATCATATCATGAAGTACGCCAGAGATAGCCCATTCCTCGCACGGTTTCGAGTCGTTCAGCTGATTCGGGATCAAGCTTTGCACGCACGCGTCGGACATGCACATCAACCGTGCGCGAGCCGCCATAATACTGGCCGCCCCACACGCGCCTGAGTAGCTCTTCGCGCGAGTGAGCACGGTTGGCATGCGTCACCAAAAAGACCAAGAGCGCGTACTCGAGATACGCTAAGTCGAGCGACTCCCCATACGAGCGCACCTGGTAGGTAGCCGTGTCGATAGTGAGAGGCCCATCAGAGATAATCTCATCAGCGGCGGGCGTTTCTTTGGGCCACAGCAAAAAGCGCAGGCGTGTCACCAGTTCGATTTCGCTCGCGCAATCAAGAATAAAGTCGCAGTGAATGCGCTGCGGAAATTGCAGCGCTTTGAGGCGATCTTCAGAAATGCGCACGAGCACCGCCGCGGATGCCGCCTCGAGAGTAGCGTTTGAGTCGAGACGCTCGATAGTTTCGAGCAGAGCTATTGTTTGATCGCCCGCATCAAGCAAAATGGTGTCGAACTCCCCCATGGCCATACGCCTTTGAGCGTCAGAAAGCGAGGCCCAAGCAACGGTGACGGGCATCGTGGCTATTGCTGTTGCCACTTCAGTACGAAAATATTCGTCGTTTGAAATGACCAGAACTCTTTTTGAAAGAGTGCTACGATGCGTCTCCATGCTCAGACCTCGCTTTCCTTGCTCGAAACTATCTGCTCCCTTGCAGCGTGTAGAGTGCTAAATTACATAACGCTTAAATACTTCTCGCGCTCCCAAGGGGTAACGTGAGTGATATAGTCAGCCCACTCAGCCTTTTTATTCTCAACATAGTATGAGTGAATGTGCTCGCCAAGAATATCTTTCATAACTTCTGACTGTTCAAAGCGCTCAATTGCCTCGCCGAGATCCTTTGGCAATGTGCTGATGCCGGCCGCCTCGAGTTCTGCCTCAGTCATCTCAAAGATGTCATTGGTTGACTCTGGCATAAGCTCAAGCTCCTCTTCGATACCTTTGAGACCCGCGCCAAGCATAACCGCAAACGCGAGATAAGGATTGCAGGTTGGGTCTGGTGAGCGCAATTCAATACGGGTTGCGAGCTCTTTGCCTGGCTTGTACATTGGTACGCGCACCATAGCAGAACGGTTGCGGCGTGCCCATGAAATATAAACAGGTGCCTCATAGCCAGGAACAAGACGCTTGTAGCTATTTACGAGAGGATTGGTGATAGCGGTAAACTCAGGAGCGTACTTCAAAAGACCCGCAATATAGTGCTTAGCAATCTTGGAAAGGTTGTAGCCCTGAGGATCATCTGCGTCAAAGAACGCGTTGTTGCCGTCAAGGTCAAAGAGTGACTGGTGAACATGCATACCTGAACCATTCTCGCCATCGAGAGGCTTAGGCATAAACGTTGCGTACACACCCTGGTGCATAGCAACTTCTTTAACCGTAAGACGATAGGTCATAACTGAGTCTGCCATAGCAAGCGCCTCAGAATAACGCAAGTCAATCTCGTGCTGAGAAGGAGCTACCTCATGGTGGCTGTACTCAACAGGAATGCCGAGTTTCTCAAGAGTGAGAACGGTATCACGACGAAGGTCACTTGCAAGGTCGAGCGGTGTAAGGTCGAAATAGCCACCCTCATCAAGTACTTCGGTATTCTTGTCATCTTTAAAATAGAAGAACTCAAGCTCGGGGCCTACGTACATCTCATAGCCCATATCCTTTGCCTTTGCAAGGATACGCTTGAGGGCATAGCGAGGATCGCCCACAAAATGGCTACCGTCAGGACGAACAACGTCGCAGAACATACGAGCAACGCCGTGCTCGTTAGGACGCCAAGGAAGAATCTGGAAAGTGTCAGCATCAGGATAAGCAACCATGTCTGACTCTTCGATACGAGTAAAGCCATCGATAGATGATCCGTCGAAGCCCATTCCCTCTTCAAAAGCTCCCGCTACCTCAGTATCGGTAACCGCAAATGATTTCATTACACCAAGAACATCAGTAAACCAAAAACGAATGAATTTGATCCCGCGCTCTTTGACAGTCGTGAGAACATAATCTTTGTCGCGTCCTGCTGCCATAATTCCTCCTAATGGTTGTGCGCTATAGCGCTATGGTAATGCCTTTGTTTGCTTTACACAATTACTATAGCGCCTCAATTGTTAAGGGAGCGTTACACCGATGTTTCGAGTTTGTTACGATGTTTCGGCGCTCAAACGCTCCCTTGTACAAGTCAACTTAGACCGAGGTATAAAGATTGCCGTAAGGGCGCGATGACACAGGGATGAGTTTCGACCAAGACTCGGCCAAAAGCATGTCCACGAGAGCAGATGGCTCTTTACCGAAGTCTGCAGCAAACTGTTCAGCGTACGCCTCAAGATGCTTTTTGAGCGCTGCCTTATCAGTTTCATCGGCCACAAAAATGCCGACTTCTTTACCACACTGTTGCTGAGTAACCGCGCCGCGCACATAAATAACGCCGCCGTGCATACCCGTGCCGACATAGTTGCCTACGAGCTCTCCGCCCGCCAACGCGCCTTCATTGGTGAGGCCGAGCAAAATGAGCTCGCCGCCTGCCATATACTCGCCAAAGAAATCGCGCGCGCATCCTCCCGCAACGATAAGTGGCTTATGTGATTTGAACTCTTTCATATGAATGCCGACGCGATAGCCCACGTCGCCTCGAACAAATACGCTACCGCCGCGCATACCATACCCGACAACGTCGCCAGCGTTACCATGAACAATAACGTTTCCTGAGTCCATCGTGTTGCCCACGCCGTCTTGAGCAGACGCTTCAACAACGACGCGCGCACCACCCATAAACATAGCAAGGTCCTGGCCCGCAACACCCTCAATGAAAATGGTGACGTTTTTATCGGTAATACCATCGCCAATATAGCGCTGGCCGTTAATACCTTTCAAACGAATATTGGTTGCGCCCGCTTTAATAGCCGCGCGAATAGCCTCGTTGACTTCGCGATAATAAATCGATTGACACTCGATAATGACCGACGAAAGATCGCCCTCGTGCTCCTGCACAACGACAGGTTCTGTATGGTGATATCCAATAATTACTGCTGACATCGCTTTTCTCCTATCGTCCCGCAGGCTTTACGCCCAAGATTTCACACGTTTGCTCGTCAAGGCCGACCGCGCGTAAGCGCTCACGTGAACCTCGCAGCGATTCAACCGCGTTAACACCCAACGCGCCAAGAATCTCCTGCAACTCATGGCTCCACGCGTGTACCAAATTAACGAGGCGCTGTGCTCCCTCTTCGGGATCAAGACGACGCGTAAGCTCTGGCTTTTGCGTCGTGAGTCCCCAACTGCAGCAGCCCGTATGACAACCCTGGCAGAGGTGACAACCTAAAGCCATGAGCGTCGCGCTACCAATGGCGCACGAGTCAGCACCAAGCGCAATTGCCTTTGCGAGATCGGCACTTGAGCGTATTGAACCAGCGGCGATAATGCTCGCTTGCTGACGAATGCCTTCATCACGCAAACGCTGGTCAACAACCGCGATGGCGATTTCGAGTGGAATACCAATGTGATCGCGAATAACTGCAGGGGCAGCACCTGTGCCTCCCCTAAATCCGTCAAGGTAAACGTAGTCAGCGCCAGCGCGCACAACACCTGAAGCAATCGCTCCAACATTGTTTACGGCCGCAATCTTAACGCCAACAGGTTTATAACCACTCGCTTCTTTCAGCGAGTAAATCAGCTGACGTAAATCCTCGATTGAATAAATATCATGGTGAGGAGCAGGACTAATTGCGTCGGTTCCCTGAGGAATCATGCGGGTATTCGACACTTCTTGGTTGATCTTTTCTCCAGGAAGATGTCCACCAATACCTGGCTTTGCTCCTTGCCCAACCTTAATTTCTATAGCGGCACCCCGGTTGAGGTACTCGCTGTCAACGCCAAAACGGCCCGATGCCACTTGAACGATGACATTATCTTGATAAGGGTATAAGTCTGCGTGCAAACCACCCTCACCTGTATTCATCAAGATCCCAAGACGTTGCGCTGCCATTGCCATTGATTTGTGAACATTAAGGCTCACTGAGCCGTAACTCATGGGAGCAAACGTAAGAGGTGTCTCAAGTTTGAGCGCCTTATCGTCTTCGACGTTTCCAATATAGGTTCGCAGTTCCATAGGCTCACGAAGGGGGTCAATGGAAGGGTTCGTCACCTGGCAAGCGTCCAACACGAGATGATCAAAAATCGACTCCATGGGACGGTCGGCACCCATCGAAGTGAGCACAACGCCACCCGTTGCTGCCTGTTTCCAGATTTTCTTACGAGCAGATGGTTGCCAATTGTCATTCTCGCGATATGCAAGCTCATTTTTCTTGATAGTAATGCAGTGCGCAGGACAAAACGTCACGCAGCGATGGCAGGCACGGCATTTGCTATCGTCAGGTAGAGGGCGCTCATTAAATTTGTAAACGCCCCAACCGCACTGACCCACACAACGACCGCACTTATGACATTTGTCATAGTCAATCTCTACATGAAATTCCGGCTGAATGTAATCGTTCATTATGCCACCTCAACTTTACATGCTGGTGCTGACTGCAAGCGAGCAACAACGGCCTCGCCAGCACGAGGAGTCCAAACCTTATCAGGAAGGTCACACACCTCACGAATTGATGATTCTTCACTTGCTACATACACAACAGAGCCTTTTTGTGCGGCAACGAGTGGGCGCAATTTAATACGATCGTTAAAGGCAACAAAACCTTCGTTTGTGCCGAGGATAATCGCAAAAGGACCATTAAGCATAGCTGAACTGTACTTTTTGCGAAGGTGCGTGAAATAAGCGCGCTCCTCATCATCCATATCGTCAATCTCGCTCCACAGGGGAGCAGCGAGCGCTTGGCACGCCTGAAGGCTCGTGAGACCGTCTTTACGCATCATCTTATCGAAGAGATAAGCCACAACCTCTGTGTCCGTGCCCATAGTGCAGTGATAACCAAACTGCTCAACGTAGCGAGCGTTAATACCGTAGCTCGAAAGCTCGCCGTTATGAACAATTGAAAAATCGAGCAATGAGAACGGATGTGCTCCTCCCCACCAACCAGGTGTATTTGTTGGGAAGCGATTGTGCGCTGTCCACGTATGACCTTCATACTCATCGAGGCGGTAAAAATGACCGATCTCTTCGGGGAATCCAACGCCTTTGAAAACGCCCATATTCTTTCCTGAAGAGGCAACAAACGCGCCCGAGATCGTTGTGTTTATGGCCATAACCGCATCAACAACATAGTCCTCTTCAGAAACGCAAGCCTGCTCAAGAGTGAGCGGATCAACCTTGACAAAGTAACGCCACAGAAGTGGACCAGCATCAATGCCGGGAGTCTTCTGAGTCGGAATAGGCTCGCTGCGATCAACTTTAAAAAGACGATCGAAAAAGAGATCAGCTTCTTCTTTGGCATCCTGCGAATCAAACATCATATGAAAACAGTAATGCTCCGCAAAATCGGGATAAATTCCATATCCCGCATAACCAGCGCCCAATCCATTTCCGCGATCGCGCTGAACTGCCATCGCACGGATAATAGTTTCTCCTGAAATATTGTTTCCGCTGGTATCGCAAATTCCTGCTAAACCACACATAGTTACTCCTCACCTACAAGCGACTCGTCTGCCACGCTTGATTGTTTCGTTTCAAAATCTGCATTCAATGCTGCTAGGACTTCCACAAGTGCTCCCTCGCCTGATGCTGGCGCGTCGCCAAGCCCAAGTTTCTTTCGCGCATTAATACGCGGCTTACCGAGCACTCCCTCTTTGAGCACCATGTCAAAAGACTCGGTGACTGACTCGGGATTAAGCCCACGAGCGACCCCAAGATTTTTCATGATGCGCATGGTGTTTGCCATACCTATGCGAGAGTGACAGAGCTCTTGGCAGTTGAAGCACTCAACGCATTTAAATGCTTCGCCACTGGCGACCGCCTCATCCATGCGTCCTTCAACAAGGTCTTGGATAAGGTCATTAGGGCGAAATGTTGGGTCAATCTTTCCAACAGGGCAGTCATCTTTACAAGCACGACAACCGTTGCATTTATTGAGAAGCGCCACATCAAAGTGACGTGCCAGATGTTCGTTATACTCCTTTGCTGCATCCCACTTTTCAAAGAACGGCTCAACTGAAATCTTATGGCTAGATAGCCCGAGCTCATCTTTGTCATATCCAAAAGTGAGTGCCAAAATCTCGCTCAAGAAGAACACGGGGATATCGTAGGCCTCTTTGGCGCGAGCAAGTGCCGCTTGATTAAGATCAAACTGCAAAAAGCATGAAGGACAAGCAACAATCAAAGCATCAACGTCGTTGTTCTTAAGATCGTTAAGTTTGCGCTGTGCAAATGCAAGTGAAGTATCGCGCGAACCAACACGATCAAGCGCACCTCCGCAACACTGCATTTTGCTAGGATAGTCAACTATGCGCGCGCCCAAAGCTGCAAGAAGTGCCTCAAACTTTGTTGGGTGAAGCGCGTCATCCCAACGAATAGCTGGCTGCGGACGTAACATATGACATCCATAATGAACCGCAATACGCATATTATTGAGCGGGCGCTTGACATGAGAAGCAACAGCGCCAATGCCTACTTCATCGATAAGATACTCTGCTAAGTGAAAAATACGCGTACTACCGGTATATACCAAAGGATTTTCAGACGCTGCTGGGTCGCTTTCGCTTGCCGCTTCAAGCGCCGCATTAATGCGGTCGCGGTCGCGCCATGAAGTAGCAAGGTGACTTTGCGTCTCCTTAAATGTTGAATAGCATCCATTGCATGGAGTGATAACATCGTTACCTGCGCGCTCCATAACCGCCATGTTGCGTGCTGCGGCCGCATAAAACGCATCCTCCGAATTTGCCTTAGTTAGTACTCCCTCAGGGCAGCAGGTAAAACCATCAACATCAACGATGTTAGTGCTGAGCTCGTCAAGAACGACGCGTGTTGCCTTCTCGATATTAGGAAGACGCGCAGGTATGGTGCAGCCCCAAAATACTGAATACTTACTCACTTCAACCTCCTTTGGTCCATAAAAAAACGCCCACAACCAATGCCTTGCAGCATGGTGTGAGCGTCGTTGCTCGATTATACGTTGGTACGCCATTGTACCAAGGTGTACGCAAAAGTATACCCGATTAACCCGTTGTTTACAAACTATGTGCTTTAACGTCGTCGCGAATGGCGCCTCGTGCTTTAGTAACGCTCAAAGTGGACGCGATCAGCTTCATAACGATCAACAAAATGGTTTGCGTTGTCGTCTTGCGGATACCCCGCAGAAATAACCGCAAAAGGTTTAATGTTTTCTGGCAAACTAAAAAGATCGCTGACATATTTTACGCGCTCGGGCTCAGGCCAAACCGCCATCCACACTGCACCGAGAGATTGGGAGGCAATTTCAAGCAAGGCATTTTGAGCAGCGGCACCCATGTCCTGCTCCCAGTTACCATCAAAACGAAGGTTTTCATGATTACTCAAGAGAACTAAAGCAAAAGCTGCTCCGGCGACTGGTTTAGAGTAAGGACTCATTGATGCCAATTTCTCTAGATTCTCTCGATTTTCAACTACCAGAAACTCCCATGGTCGCTGATTTCCTGCAGAAGGTGCTTGCATAGCAGCACGCAAAACTGCCTCGATTTTTTCTGATTCAACAGGTCTCTCGGCATATTTTCGAACGCTTCTGCGATTATTAATAACCTCTGTCACTGCTTGTTGTTTATCCATGAAAGTTCCTTTCTCGATTCGGTTCAATCATACCCATATTTGTCTTGGCAACTTTTATAGAATGATAAAAAATCCCCGCCGAAGCGGGGATTTCTCTGTACACTGTTGTTGCGTTTACTCAGCAGCTTCCTCAGCAGGAGCCTCGGTTGCCTCTGCAGGAGCCTCTACGGCTTCCTCAACAGGAGCCTCAGCCTCTACAGGAGCAGCTGCAGCAAACTCAGCTGCCTTCTTTGCCTTTTCGGCTGCTTTAGCTTCACGCTCAGCCTTCTTTGCGGCTTCTGCAGCCTCTGCAGCTACGCGGCGCTCTTCGGCCTTAGCCTTGTCACGCTCAAGCGCTGCTTCTGCAGCCTTACCAAACTTATCAGCAAAGCGCTGAACACGACCACCAGTATCAATCAGTTTTTGCTGACCGGTAAAGAATGGATGGCATTCGTTGCACAACTCAACGCGCACTTCGCCGCCTTTTGTTGACTTAGACTCGAAACGATTACCACATGAACAAATGTAAGTGGTCGTCTCGTATTGTGGGTGGATACCCTCTTTCATCTTTAACACCTCCGATAGTGCCTTGGTTTCTGACCAAAGCGAGGACACAGACTACAAATGTTATCAGCCTTAAGCCGTATAATCAAGCAACAAGAGAAAACTCACGTTACCTCTAGATAACCGCGTGACCGCATCGACTCAACAACAAAGTGGCATTTCGGGTATAATCACTCACCATATGTACTAACTCGAAAGGCGCCATATATGTCTCATCTGTTTCCAACTCAGGTCACAACGCTCGTCATAGGAAGCGGCCCCAGTGGTTTTTCTGCCGCATATTATGCGGCTCAACGCGGGCCCGTACTTCTTGTTGATTCATTTATTTTGCCACGCGACAAAAGCTGTGGAGGCATGATTCATCCCCTGTCACAACGCCTCATTGAAGAAATTGCGCCCATACCTCGCAACCTCCTCCTTGACCCACCCGAGGTCTACTTTCGCTACAATGACCTTGATAGCAACGTCATAAAAAACACTTCGTTGCGCTTTCTTAACGTTGACCGAGCGCCTTTTGACGAATGGCTATTGAGCAAATTGCCCGGAACTGTGAGCGTATGTGACCAGACGCGCTACATTGCCCATCGCGAAACTACCTCGGGTCTTCAGGTTGATGTTTTGCATAAAAACAAACTACACACTATTGAGTGCTCGTTTCTTGTTGGTGCAGACGGTGCGCGCTCAAAAGTTCGCAAAAATCTGGGGCTTCCCGATTTTCAGCGCTACGTTACGCTTCAAGATTATTGCCTCACAGAAGGACCCATAGAACCAGCATTTGACTGCTTTTGGTTTGAAGAAATTCCCGAATTCGGCGTGGGATATATTATTCCAAAAAATGAGCGTACGCTCGTTGGTCTCTGCTATTATCCTGGCACAAAGCGCGCTCATGAGCTACAAGACCGTGCTATGGCGCGATTGCGCTCGCTCTATCCTATTGGTCCTACCATTAAAAGAGAGGCCTGGATTGCTCCGAAGCACACCTCCCTTAAAGATTTATCACCGGGAGTAGGACGAGTTCTTCTTACCGGTGAAGCTGGTGGCTACATTTCTCCCACTTCTGGCGAAGGAATTAGTTGGGCACTCGACTCGGGGAAACAAGCAGGTTTGTCAATTGCACAATGCACAAATGACAACGCGCTTGACCTTTATCGTGATCGAGTCGCCCATCTAGAGAAAATGATCGCTCATCGTCTAAGAATGTTTCCTCTTATGAATTCGAAGTGGGGCAAAAAAGTAGCTCGCTTCTTCCCTGAGCGCTATCTCAGCCATATGACACAAAACCTTTAAAACCGTACCCAAAAAAAGAGCCGACATAGTGTCGGCTCTTTTCACGTTTGACAATATTTAATTCTGCGCAGCCGCAGCGCATGCACCTGCGCCCATGCCACAACCGCCACCATTGCCCATACCGCAACCGCTACCGTTTCCACGGCCAGCGCCATTGCCTTGGCCTTGGCCAAAACATGCACCCATACTGCGCCCGATACGAGCGCCACCAGCTCCGGTGCAAGTTGCCTGGTTCTTTTCGATGGCCTGATAAATTTCGTCAGCCTTCTCTTGGGTCAAAGTGCCCGCAGCAACTTGGGCGTCAAGTTGTTCTTTGCGAACCTTAAGAGCCTCTGACTTGAACTCATCGAGTTTACCGGCATCCTTTGCAATAGTTCCGTAGGTTTTGCCTGTATCGGTGCGCTCTTCGGTTACGCTCGCAACGCTACGGCCTGTTACAGTTGCTGCAACGTCAGCCATGGTCTTTGCGCCTGTCGCCGCGTAAGCAGTAGCCGCAAAAGCAATAATGAGAGCTCCCAGCACAGCGACGATCGCTCCATTACGAGTCCACTTTTTTGTATTCATAATAGTTCCTCCAAATCTTAAGTGGCTTTCCGTAATAACAACATACCGAAGAGGTGTGACAAAACTGTGTCATTTCTCGCACGTTTTGCGACCTTTTTTATAAAAGAATTGTGCTGGGAGAATGCACTTGATTATCACAACGATAATCCGATAAAGGCAATTTCTTCAAGATTCCATAAAATGAAAAAGAGCCGACACGAAGTCGGCTCTTTAACCTTTAAGAAGGTTACTAGTTTTGTGGAGCGGCGCACGTGCCACTCCCCATTGCGCAACCGCCGCCATTATTACATGGTGTGCCGTTGCCACGGACGGTGCATGTGCCATTGCCTTGGCCCTGTCCGCGCCCCTGGCTGAGTCCATAACAAGCTCCTGCCCCGCGAGCCATACAAGAACCCGAACCATTGCAGAGCACGCGATTCTTAAGTGTTGCGCCAAAAGCTGACGAAGCAAAAACGACCGCGCTCAAAGCGCCAATAACCACAACTAATACGACAGTCTGTAACCACTTCTTCGTAATACTAATAATAGGCCTCCATAATCTCAAGTGGTTTTACGTGAGAACAGAGTACCGAAGAAATGTGTCAAAGTTTTGTGGTTTTCAGCACTTTTCATTCTTTATAAAATCTCTACAATCTGCGCTAAGTAATTTTGTCAGGAAAAACAAACGTAAACTTTGCTCCGCCACTTTCCCTGTTTGAAGCAATGATTTCAATATCATGGCGCTGGGCGATTTCGCTCGCAATAGCAAGTCCAAGACCTGTCCCCGAAAAATTCTCAGCACTTCGAGTTTTATAAAAACGTTCAAAAATCTGAGGGAGTTCTTCTTCGTCAATACCAGGTCCTTCGTCAGACACGCTTAGCTCATGACCATGTGCGCTGATTGAGACTGTCGAGCCTTGAGGTGTGAACTTAATCGCATTATCAAGCACTGTTAGTATCATCTGACGCAAGCGGTCATAATCGCCCTCAAAGGAGCTCAAATCGTCAAGGCTCACATCAAGAGTCACCTGATGATTATGGGCTAAACGAGTCGCACTGCGCACGGCATCTTGAACAACATCTTTAAGGTTTATTGTCTCCTTTTCGATATTGAACTGTGCATTTTGCAATCGTGAAAGCTCGAGCAAATCATTGACTAATCGCTCAAGATGTTTTGCCTCGCTCAACATCTCACGGTGGTAATCCTTCACTTTTTCAGGATCGCTTACCACCCCATCGCTCAGTGCTTGAAGAGATCCACGCATAACGGTAACGGGCGTGCGCAACTCATGTGAAATATTCACGATGAAGTCTCTACGCATTTGATCAAGCTGTTCACTTTCGCGCGATGCTTCATCAAGGCGTTGAGCCAAAATATCGAGTGTGTGTCCCAATTCACCAATCTCGTCATTTTGGACAACTTGAGCACGGGCCTCATAATCGTTATCCGCAAGGGACACCGCCGTTTCTTTCATTTTTGAAAGCGGGCGCGTAAATGAATATGACAAGGGAACCGTCAGCAGAAGCGCGGCCATCATAGCGATTAACATGCTCAGCGCAAGGAGCATAAGGCTGCGTCCAACCGCTGCGTTAACGCCATCTACTTGTGAGCGCATGATAACGGCTCCCACAACAGAACCTTGTGTTGCGATTGGTGCACCCACAACAATTTCTGGCTTTGCCAAAAAGTTCTCCTTGGCATTTTCGGACGTTGCCGAACCCCTTAGCGCGTTTGCCATGACATTAGTCGCCTCAGCGGGGACTGCCGAAACATTCACCTGACCGGTCATCATGCCGTGGGCGCTTGTTCCTTCAGAAAGTCGTCCGTTCCTATCGACAATCCAAATGTCGGTGTTGGATACTTCGCCAATAAAGCGCACGTAAGCACCATATCCACCGCTCCCCATCCCCATGCTCATGCCCATGCCATTCGCTGAAGAGTTCGTCGTACTACCACTCAACACGCGAGCAAGGGACGAAGCGTAACGCGCCACAACATCTCTGTGCGCATCGATGCTTTGTTGTTGAAAGAGAATGGTGAACACGACAGCGACCACCAGAGCAAAAACGGTGAGCGCAATGAAAAAATAGGCACCAAGACGACGCGTGATTTTACTTTTTATCATCATCTTTCACCTCAAACCGATACCCCACACCCCAGATTGTTTTTATGCCCCATGCAGGGTGTTCTAATCGGTCAAGTTTTGCGCGCAACCGTTTGATATGGCTATCTACCGTTCGACTGTCCCCATAGTAGTCGTATCCCCACAGCGCATTAAGCAGAGCTTCGCGAGAAAAAACGTGCCCCATTGAGTTGGCGAGCGTCCATAGAATTTCGAGTTCTTTCTTTGTGAGCAGAACATTTTCACCGGCGACCGTGACCGTATAATCATCAAGATTGACGACAAGATTATCGAATGTGAAAACTTGTATGCTCTTTTCCTGTGAACCTATACGCCTCAAGACGGCCTTAACGCGCGCAAACACTTCGCCAGGTGAAAAAGGCTTGACGATATAGTCGTCAGCGCCAATTTCGAGGCCCATAATTTTCTCATAATCCTCGCCGCGCGCGGTAATCATCAAAATGGGGACATTCGATGTTTTTCTAATTTCTCTGCAGACCGAAAATCCATCGAGCAGAGGCATCATGACATCAAGGAGCAACACGTCGAAGTGTTGAGATTTAAAAGCCTTAAGCGCTTCTTCACCATCATGAACGACGGTCACGTTAAAGCCCTCTTTGAGAGCATATTCTTCAAGAACTGAAGTGATTTGCTTGTTGTCATCTGCAATCAAAATATTTTGCATAAGGGCCTCCTTTTGCCCTAAGTATAGCAAAAGGATGTGTCTTTTCTGTGGCAAAACGTCGAGCGCATCACAAATGCATACACCCCCTTTTCAGGGGGTGTATGAGTAAAAATTTCTGATGATTTGCAATTAAATGACGTAATTAAAGGGCATGCTCGTTTTTGCTAAATCAGCGACCGTAATGCCTTCAAAATAATCGTTAACGAGACGCTCGAATTCTGTCCACATGGGCAGCGTGCGGCAACTGTCTGCACGCAGGCATTCGGTCGTCGCGCCCTCAAGGCATGCCACGGGAGCAAGACTTCCTTCGGTTAAGCGCAAAATCTCAGCCACGGTATAGTCGGCAGGGCTACGTGTCAATTTGTAGCCACCGCCCTTGCCGTGCGCGCCCTCAATCAAACCAGCCTTCGAAAGCACTTGAGCAATACTCTCAAGATACTTGCGCGAAATTTCCTGACGCTCAGCGACCTCTTTAAGCGGAATAAATGCGTCAAGGTTTTGCTCGGCCAAATCTATCATGACGCGTAGCGCATAACGGCCACGTGTTGAAATTTTCATAGCCTAAATCCCTCCGGCCCTACTCCGCAAAAAGCGGAGTCGACAAATAACGGTCTCCCGTATCGGGGAGCAAGACGACGATAGTCTTGCCCTCATTTTCAGGGCGCTTAGCCAACTCAATTGCTGCCCACAGGGCCGCGCCAGAAGAAATGCCCACGAGCACTCCTTCGCGCTTGCCGATAAGGCGGCCAACCGCGAACGCATCTTCATTTGCTACAGGAATAATCTCATCGTATATTTTCGTGTCAAGAACATCGGGCACAAACCCCGCGCCGATACCCTGAATCATATGAGGGCCAGCCTCGCCCTTTGAGAGCACAGGTGATGCGGCGGGCTCAACAGCCACAATTTTGACGCCTGGCTTTTTCTCTTTCAGATACTCGCCAACGCCCGTGACCGTTCCGCCTGTGCCAACACCTGCAACAAAGATGTCAACTGCTCCGTCGGTGTCCTCAAAAATCTCAGGACCCGTTGTCTCATAGTGCGCCTTGGGGTTAGCTGGATTAACAAACTGGCCTGGAATAAAGCTATTGGGTGTCTCAGCGGCAAGCTCTTCGGCCTTTGCGATAGCGCCCTTCATGCCCTTGGCACCCTCGGTCAAAACGAGCTCAGCGCCGTATGCTTTCATGAGTTGGCGGCGCTCTACTGACATAGTCTCAGGCATAACGATGATAATGCGATATCCACGTGCCGCGGCGACTGAGGCAAGTCCAATTCCGGTGTTTCCTGAAGTTGGCTCAATAATAACTGAGCCCTCTTTGAGCTTACCTGCCTTCTCCGCCTCGTCAATCATTGCGAGCGCAATGCGGTCTTTGACTGAACCCGCAGGGTTAAAATACTCAAGTTTCGCAAGAATCTTTGCCTTAAGATCATACTCCTTTTCAATATGAGTAAGCTCAAGCAAAGGGGTCTTACCAATAAGCTTATCAGCTGAAGTGTAAATGTGTGTCATGATGTGCTCCTTATTCTTTGCACGCTC
>OBID01000493.1_pt1 | contig 16175 bp, 23 predicted proteins | sample 1519781 | NCBI WGS metagenome assembly OBID01 (sample SAMEA3991478, study PRJEB22521) | metagenome | biome: anthropogenic terrestrial biome; feature: sewage plant; material: sludge | place: Sweden | collected 2012-09-26 | reverse complement strand
TAACTAATATAATAAATAAAATTAAATTAAACTTTGCTATTGACTTTAACAATATTTAATGTTATATTAATATTGTTAAAGGAGGGGGTAATGTGGAAATTAACGAAATGCCTGACTGGATGACCGGACTTGATGATGAAGATATTTCTTTTATTAAGAAGTTTATTATGGTATCAGGATCTCTGAAAGAGGTAGCAAAAAATTATAATGTATCCTATCCAACGGTAAGACTTCGCCTGGATAGATTGATTCAGAAAATAAATATAAGTGAAGATACTAGCAACGAGCCGTATATTGCATTAATAAAGCGACTTGCTGTCAATGAGAAGCTTGACTTCAATACGGCAAAAGTTTTAATTACTGAATATAAAAAAATTAATAAGGAGGAGTAATAGTGGTTATTGGGGATAATATTGCAATAGCAATAGTTCCGTGTGCTTTAGTGCTGATTATAATAGTTGCATTAATATTTCTTCAGATTTTCTTATCAAGAAAGAGCAATAAATGGTTGGGACTAATATTGCCTGTAATAAGTCTTGGAATATCATTAATAGAAACATATAATATAGCGATGCCTTCTAGGATTATACAGGAACAAGTAAACAGTAATGGTGATATAATAAGTAGATCAACCGTAACAAGTGAAGTCAATATTGTTGGAATAATTATATACTTTCTTATTTTAAATATACCTACACTTATATATCTTCTTATCTACTTTGCTTCCCGTTCAAAAATAAAGAAAAAGTCACAACTTGATAAAATGACAATTCAGGATTTAGATTAAAGAAAAAACAGTACAGCGTTCTGCCGTACTGTTTTGTTTTTTTAATTATTCTGCGTTCTCAACTTGATTTTCCCTTGCCTCAACCTCAGCAAGAAATGCATTTAAGATTTCGCTTTCAATCTGTTGGCGTGCCTCTGGAGTGATTGGGTGAACAATATCTCTGAATACCCCGCTGTCATCTTTTCTGCTTGGCATTGCTACAAAAAGCCTCTCATCGCCCTGAACTATTTTTATGTCATGCACCGCAAGCTGTCCATCGATAGTAATACTAATTACACCACGAAGTCTTCCTTCTGGAATTATTTTTCTGATTCTAATGTCGGTAATTGTCATTAATCACATCTCCTTTGAAATATTATTCAACATTTTTTACAAAGATATTCAAACAGTAATAAAAAAGTGTTTATTTTCTTGTGTAGTTGTAATATAATATAGTTAATAATATATTATTAAGATTAGAGAGCAGGGCTGAATTTTGATAGACAATGCTATTTTAAACGGCAAAAAACATATTCATTTTATAGGAATAGGCGGATCTGGGATGTATCCTCTTGCTCAGATTCTACATTCACAGGGATATTATCTGACAGGTTCCGATAATAATGAAACAGAAACGCTTGAAGCTGTAAGAAAAATGGGAATTCCGGTTTTTCTTGGACAGGCAGCAGAAAATATAAAAGGTGCAGACTTAATTGTTCACACAGCAGCTATAATGAGTGACAATCCAGAGCTTATTGCAGCAAAAAATTCAGGAGTTCCAGTATTGGAAAGAAGTGAACTTCTTGGCCTTGTATCAACCTGGTATAATAATGCAGTCTGTGTAAGTGGTACACACGGAAAAACAACAACTACCTCAATGCTTGTACAGATGTTTATTGAAGAAGGCGTTGACCTTTCATGTGTTATCGGCGGGAAGCTTCCAAGCATCGGCGGAAGCGGAAGATCTGGAAAAAGTGAAACATTGGTTTGTGAAGCGTGTGAATTTGTTGACACGTTCCTAAAACTTTCACCGAATATATCTATTATACTAAATATAGATGAAGATCATTTGGACTATTTTAAAACTTTAGATAACATTATTAAATCTTTTAGAAAATTCTGTAATCTTACATCAAAATGCCTTGTAATAAATGGTGACGATTCGAACACATTGAAGGCTGTAAACGGTATAAAAGATAAGGATATCATAACATTTGGTTTTAAAGAAACCAATGATTATTACCCAATAATTACAAAAACGTCAGGAATGCAGACTGACTTTGATTTGTATCATAAGGGTGAAAAGCTTTGTGAATTATCTATTCACGTTCCTGGCAGACACAATGTACTTAATGCAACAGCTGCATGTGCGGCTGCTTTGTATAGTGGCGTAAGCACACAAGGCATAGCACTCGGACTTCAGACATTCCACGGTGCAGGAAGAAGATTTGAAAAAGTTGCTGAAATCAATGGAGTAACTATTGTTGATGACTATGCACATCATCCTGCTGAAATTGCTGTGACCTTAAAGGCTGCTAAAACTCTTGACTTTAAGCGTGTATGGGCTGTGCATCAGCCTTTCACATATTCAAGAACATATCTGCTTCTTGATGATTTTGCAGAAGTCCTCCAGATTGCAGATAAGGTTGTTCTTACTGAAATAATGGGTTCACGTGAGAAAAACACATATAATATTTATGCAAAGGACTTATGTGATAAAATTCCTGGCTGTGTATGGTATAATACCTTTGATGAAGTAGTGGATTATGTTGCACAAAATGTTCAGAAGGGTGACCTTGTTATAACACTTGGTTGCGGTGACGTTTATAAGGTTGCAAGAAAACTTACCAAAAAGCTTTCTGAAATAGGAGGATAAAATGAAACTGACTGAAAAAGAAACAGCCGTTTTTGATTTTATAAAAAAGCGTCTTGAGGATGGGTTTGCTCCAAGCGTTCGTGAAATTTGTAATGAATTCGGATACAAATCCACATCAACAGCTCACCGACGAATTCAGGCACTCACTAATGCAGGACTTATCGAAAAAGGAAGCAATCAGAACCGTGCAATCAGAATTGCGGGTAGCAGTTCAATGAAAATTCCACTTGTGGGAACAGTTACTGCCGGTCAGCCGATTACGGCTATTCAGGATGTAACAGATTACATCAGCTTTTCACCGAACAAAAGCTATTCAGAAGAAATCTTTGCTCTGAAGGTTCGTGGTGACAGCATGATAAACATTGGAATTCTTAGCGGTGATATTGTTGTTGTTGAAAGAACTACATACGCTGAAAACGGCGATATTGTTGTTGCACTTGTTGATAATGAGGAAGCTACAGTAAAGCGCTTCTATAAGGAAAACGGACATTACAGACTTCAGCCGGAAAATGATAATATGGAGCCTATAATCGTTGATAATGTCAGCATTGCGGGAAAAGTTATTGCAGTAATGAGATATCTTTAAAAATAAAGCACCAATCGTAATAGACTGGTGCTTTAAATTTTTATAATGATTTACAGGTTTTATTGAAAAGTATTATTGAAGCAATAATTGTGAAAATCTGTGCTATTGTTACTTTTAAAGCAAAGCCGAAGGTAATTTTCAGTACAATAAGATCCACCATCGCAGGCTTGTTGTTTGAAGGAAGCCCGACCTGTTCGCCCCAAGATAACCAGTCAAGATATTTTACTCCGTCACAGATGTGACTGATAAATGCGCCAAGTATAATTCCTGCAAGAAGAAAGAAGAGAAACGCAATAGTTTTTTTAAAATTCTTTGACATTTTCAAATCCCCTTTTATGTAATGATATCAAAACAGGCGGTAAGTGAATACCGCCTGAATAAATTTAGAATTTAGAGCCAGGATGACGGGAACAGTTCTTTCTCTTGCCATCCATATTTTTTTTGAGGTCGCTTATTTTTTCTTCTGAATGCTGTTTGAACTTGTTGAGCATATCCTCAAACGGATCGGCAGGAGCTGCTGGTGCCTTTTTATCGAAGTTTCTCTTCGGAGGCATTCCCTGACGAGGATGACTGTTATTATAACTACTATGGTTATTGTTGCTTGAATTTTCTCTCTTCTGAAAAGGCGGACGCGAAGGGCGAGGAGTGTCTATTGCCTTTTTGATTGATAAGCCGATTTTTCCGTCGTCACCTATTGAAAGAACTTTTACCTTAACCTGCTGACCTTCCTGGATGTGGTCCTTGATTTCGTTTACAAAAGCGTTTGCAATTTCAGAAATATGTACCATCCCAGTGGTATCCTTATCTATTTCAACAAATGCTCCGAATTTTGTAATGCCAGTTACTTTTCCGTCATAAATTTTACCAATCTCGAGCTGCATATAGAATTATATATCCTCTCTTTTTATATATTAATCAGACTAAAGTCTAATTTTTTGAAGCATCAAAAATTCGCGTCTCATTTTTATCCGCATATCCTAATCTTTCAATAGCCATTTGCTCCATAGCTTTTTTTGGATCCTTTTCAAACATTGAAAGAAGTCTGGAGGTTTCGTCTTGTGTCTGCTGAGCGGAAACAATCTGAGATCTGATTTTTTGATTTTCCTTTTTCTTTTCAGCAATAGCAACCTGCTGTGATACGAGAACAACAACGGCATATACCAAAAGAGATAGTATAGCTAAGTTTTTAAACTTGAATACTACGGACTTTTTTTGCTTTTTTCTTGCGGCTGGTCTTTCTACCATTGTTTTTCACATCCCTACTGTTACTAATTTGCTTGTTATTATGCTTATTATACACTATAGGACCCGATTGTTTCAAGCTTTTTTGTTTTTTCTTTTGATTATTTTTTAAAGTTGAGATATATTTAACAAATTTTTTCTTTGTTTTTTGAACAAGTGTACAAACTACCTTTTTTACTGGCAGTGAAATCTTTATATAAATGGCATGGACTATCTTATAAATAAATGTAACCATCCTTCTTATTATGCTCACAATAACATATCCAACGGTGACAGTATACACCACAAACCCAAGAAAAGCGCCGAGGAAAATGAAAAAACGAAGCTCGCCTCTTGCCCGTTCTGTTGAATAAACAAAAAGCGTCATAGCAAAAAAGAAGGTATACACAACATCCTCAACAAAAACAGCAGGTTGATTGTGCTTTATTAAAATTCTGAATACTCTGAAAAAGTCGTATACTATTCCGAGCCCGACACCGATAACGCACGCCCAGAGAAAAAGCCACGTCTGTTCGGACACATTGAAAAAGGTCTCCATTAGCGGAACAGCTTAGAAAATACTGTAGGAGTCTTTTTCTTTTCCTTGTCGCCGTATACAAGCGACCATATGTCACCCTCAACAGAAAGGTCACCTGTTTCAACGTTCATAGAGTTGATATGAAGGTCACGTCCCTGTATCACAAGCTCACCAAGCTGTGTATAAAGGGTAATACTTCTCTCGTCAAAGTTGTCGACATCAGTTACACCTGTCAGCGAGAGAACATTTCTGTTTTCAAGGAAAAGATTATGAAAGCCTTTTGGCTCTGAAGGTTTGTTATTCACCATATAGACACGCCCTTTCTTGTAAAATGTATATGCAAAAGGACGTGGTTTAATGATAAATTTTCTTTATATATTGACATGTTATGGAGTATAAAGTAGTATGAAATTATAATAAGTAAATAAATATAACAGTTATGGGGGCGTGACATGAAAAAGACAGTATTTATAGTAATTTTAGCGGGTGTAGTTTTGCTCAGTGGATGCAACAAATCAGAAAAAAAAGACAGTAGCATCACAAGCGGCAATTCTTCTTCAGAAGCAACAAAGCTTGATTCAAGCAGTCAGGCAGATTCAAGCAGTCAGGCAGAGTCGAGTATTACTGATTCAAATGGTGTTGAAGATTCATTTTGGTGGATGTTTTATGGTTGCGAAGAAGCAATAAAAATTGAAAAGAAGAGAATTCAGGCTGTGGAAGATTTCGGCAATGAAAAAATTTGTCACGCTGATGTTGGAAATATACAGTATCAATGTGAGCAGGATTTCAAAGCATTGTCATTGAAATATCAGAAACTAATAAAAAGTAAATTAAGCGGGGATAATCTGACTGCTTTTAACAACTATATCATACAGCGTGAAAAGACAGATAAATTGAAAATAGATACACAGAAAAAGCTTGAAATGTATGCAAACTCCAATGGACTTGCAATTAATTCAGTGCTTGACCAAGTTGAGTATGATATTGCAAGAACAAATGCAATAACAGACTATGAGTTTTATGAGCTGATTTTGACAAAAGAAGAAACAGATAAAACTTATAAAGGAATTAATTAATCTTTATACTTACACCCCTGAACACCGTTTCTACGGAGCATTTCCTTGTCTATTCCGTTCAGGACACTGAACTTATTAAAGCTCCATAAAGGTGCAACAAGTGTTTTCTTGTCACCGTCACCAGTCAGCCTTTGAATAACAGTATCAGGCGGAAGAATTTCAAGCTGGTCGCATATGAGATTGATATAATCTGAAAACTCCATTGCCTCAAACTCGCCTTTTTCATATTCGGCACATATTCTTGTGCCTTTAATAATATGAAGAAGATGAATTTTTATGCTGTGTGGCTTAAGCGAGGCCACAGCCCTTGTTGTTTCAAGCATCATTTCCCTTGTTTCACCAGGGAGTCCATTGATTATATGAACGCAGATGTTTATTCCTCTTGAAGAAAGCATTTCATATCCGTCAAGGAAATCCTTATAGGTGTGGCAACGATTAATACGCTTGTCGGTTTCATCGTGAATGGTCTGAAGTCCAAGCTCAACAACAAGATAAGTCCTTTCTGAAAGCTCTTTTAAAAGGTCACAGATTTCTTCGGAAAGGCAGTCGGGCCTTGTCGCAATGCTGAGCCCCACAACATTCGGGAATTCAAGCACACTGTTGTAAAGCTCCCTTAATTTTTTTAAAGGAGCATATGTGTTTGTCCCAGCCTGAAAGTAGGCAATATATAATGCCTCAGGCCACTTTTTATGCACGCACATACGGATTTCATCAAACTGCTGGTGAATGCTTTCACGAGGGTCGCCGCCAAAATCACCGCTTAGATTCCCCGAACAAAAGGTGCAACCTCCTGTTGACTTTGTTCCGTCACGGTTCGGGCAGGTCATTCCGGCATTGAGGGAAACCTTAAAAACCTTGGAATGAAACTTATTTTTCAGAAAACAGTTGAATGTATAATATCTTTTATTATCAAGCGATTTTTCAAAAGGACTTTTCATATTAACCCTCCATAGAGTATTTGACAAATTATACAAAAAAAATAACAAAATTTCTCCGCTTTAACAAGAAATTTTAAGCAGAGGAATTCTTTGTTTAAAGTGCTTAAAGAAACATCATTATAGTTGGCAATAGTGAATAATTATATGTTGATATAGACAATATTTTAACACAAATCTACTACTTTTTCAATTACATGCATACAATCGGCTTAATTAAGTAATAAAATATACACTTGCAATTCAATAAAATTATGCTATAATTGTTGTAAGCAAAGAAAAGTTATGTATATTTCTTGCCATTTTCATACGGGAGGAGAATGACATTTGAAAACTGTATTAGTAACAGGCGCAAGCGGAATGATTGGCATGGAAGTTGTCAACAGCTTGTTGGCGAAGGGTTATAAAGTCGTCGGCACTGACAGGCAGTCAAACGAATTAATGGGAAAGCCTAATTATACCTTTGTTCAGGCGACTATTGCCGACAAACAAAGAGTATTAGGTGTTATCAGCAGTGCAAGGTTCAACGCTGTTGTTCATCTTGCAAGTTCCTGCGACAATGATATTCCAGCATTTGTTACAGAGCAGGAAATGGCCGATTGTAAGACATGCGATAAATATTTCTATAAGGCATGTGTTCAGGCAGGAATAAGAGATATCCTTATGCTCAGCACAACACAGGTATATGCAGTTACAAAATCCCGTGAACCTATCAGAGAAACAGCTGATTTAAAACCATTATCAAATTATGCAAAAATGAAAATGGAATCAGAGCTTGCATTAATGGGAGCAGTTAAAAAGAGCGACAGCACCCCAATAATTATGAGAGTTGCTCCTGTTTATAAGGTTGATTACACACAGAATATGCGTGAAAAGGTTTATGATAGTAAAGACGACGTCGGATTTGTTTATGGTGACGGAAGTTATGGTTTCTGCTTCTGCTGTGTATATAATTTAGTTGAATTTATTAACGCTATTATTTCTGGTCCGCAGGGACATTATGATGGCGAATATAATGTATGTGATACAAGACTTACACTTGCTAAGGAAATCGTTGATATTGAAAGAGCAAATCACCGCTTGGGCGTTGTACTACAGCGTGGTGGTGGAGCTGAAGCATTAAAGGCTGCTATCGGGGTAAATGCAAAGAAGGCAAAATGCGATTATCGTTATGTTGACCTTTCAACACTTACAAACAACACCTGCTATGACAACACTAAAGCAAAGAGATTTTCAACATTCCGTTGGACTCTTTCAAACACAAAGTAAATACATAAAATAAACGGCTGCAGATTTCTGCAGCCGTTATTATTAGTCATCGTATTTTCTGACTCTTAAAGGAATTCCAAGCTCTGCTGAAATCTGTCTGCATTGCTCGATTTCTTCTGCAGGGATAACATCCACAACAGAAAAGAGAACCTTCGGAATATATTTCTTACAGTCCTTTGCAAAGTTAAGCATTGCGTTAAAGGATTGCTTGCCAAAGCTTGGTTGTGTGACACGCATATATTCAGATTCACTTCCTGCGTTAAGACTTATGGAAGCAATATCAATGAGCCCTTCGAGGAGATGTGCAACAGGTTTACCGTGGATGATATCAGCAAGTCCGTTTGTGTTTATTCTAACTGGTGTCTTTGTCTTTGACTTAATGTATCTTGAAACTTCAAGAAGAACATCAAGCGCTTCAAGTGTTCACCAAAGCCACAGAATATAATTTCAGCATAGCTGTTAAGTTCTTTTTTGTCGAGTTCAGTAATTGTCTGCTGTGCAGTAGGATCTTTTTCAAGCCACAGGCTGTCCGAACCATATGCTCCGTCACCGTTGTTTCTGATACAGAAAATACAGTCGCAAGGGCATTTGTTCGTAAGATTTATATATAACTTGTTTTCTATTTCATATAAAATTGTCATGCTCATATTTTTAGCCTTTCTATTATTTGATAATAAATAATAGTATAACCCTTTTAGGACAGAAAATCAAGTAACCGGCGGAAGTATTCCACCGGTTATTTTTTTAATTATATACGTTTTACGTCATAGCCTTTTGCTTTAAGTTGTTCAACGATACCGTCCTTACCGACCATGTGCATTGCGCCGACAACATAGAAGCATTTTTTATCTTCCGAAAGATACTGCTGAGCTTTGGTTACCATACCATTATTGCGGTTTGTAAGCATCTGTTTGTTGTATTCTTCATACAGTTCTTTTTCTTTGGCAGTTGCTTTAGGGTCTGCTTAACCGTTACCGAGCTGATAAAGCTTATCAATATCCCCTGACTTCCATGCGGCGTAAAGTTCATTAAGTGATTTAGCCTGCTCGTCAAGAGTCTGTGTTGTGTACGATTTAAGCAGAAGATTTATAGTATCATCTGAAAAGCCAGTGAGCATATTCATCTGGAATTCAACAGATTCAACCTCTAGAATTTTCTTGTCTTCTTTTTTTGCCTTGTTAAGAAAGTTTCTGTCGAGTCCGTTGTCAGGTGATAAGCCTGATTTTTCGATAACAAGATTTTCAAGTAATGACATCCATGCCGCTGGTTTCATACTGTCATACAAGCTCATATATGAATCGTTGTCGGATAGAAGCTTCTTAAGTTTTTCGTATGTGTCTTCGTCAAGGTGGTTTTTTATTGTTGTTCCGTCAGTATATGCAAGGTCTGTTGACGTTTCAATCTGCTTTTTTAAATCCTTTTCATAAGCAACAATGTCACATTCAACAGCAAGATAATCTGACTTGTCAAATGCATCAGTCACAAACGAAGGAAGTGGGTACACTGAATCGTCTGCTGCGTGGATCGAGCCGAAAAGATATAATTTTCCTTTTGAATCCTTTGAGGTAACTTCCCACATACAGAACTTGTTGTCGCTTGCTATATCTGACGAACTGTCTGCCTTAGAGGAAGATGAATCAGGTTCCTTATCCTTTTTCCCGATAGTTGTTGAACAGCCTGAAAAAATTACAGACATCACAATCATAAGGGAAAGAACAATAAATTTAATTTTTTTCATAGTACTTACCTTTTAGTTCTTTTTAAATAAATTTAAACCCTTTTTGCCGGAAAACGCTTTCTTCTGACCAAAGCTTAATCGTATTGTGAACAGTTTATCTGTCATAAATACACGTACGGCAAAGAACATACATATTATGAGGAATACAATCTGGTACGCAAATCCGCCCCAGAATAAAACGTCCTTAGCAAAGAGTATGTTATCAACAGCAATAAATGTATGTGTGAATGGAATTGCATAAATCAAAAGCTTTGGTATGATTGATAGTGAATTAACATCAATAAACAGTGTTATCATATATGGAATCATTGCTGCAAACATTACAGGCATAATAAGTGACTGTGCACTCTTTACGTCTTTTGCGAGAGCGCCAAGAATAAGTGAAACTGAAAGTGCAATCAGAATTGTGAGGAACATCTGCATTCCGAGGAATACATAATCTGCACCCTGAAGTTTTAGTCCAAGCTCAGAAACATATTTTGAAACATCGCCACTTCCTTCAGTTGCTTTACCAGTCATGCCATTCATAAAGCTTGAGAAACCTATCATATAAACAACAGCATTAAGTGCGGCAACCATTGCAGCTGCAAGCATTTTTGCTGCCAGAACAGATACTCTTGATACTGGAGCCGAAAGAAGTGTTTCAAGTGTCTTGTCAACTTTTTCTGTCGCAATTGCAGAAATTATCATCTGTGAAGCGTACATTATAAGTAAGAAAATAACGATAGGAACGAAAATTCCCTGTGTTGAAACCAATCCGCTGAGTGCTGATGTGTTAACCTTTGCACTCTTGTCACCAACAACAGTAATATCCGTCTGCTTAACCGGATCCTGAATAAATTTAATATCGTTTAAGTTAATATTCTTTTCTGCCATAAGTGTTGTCTTTACAGCTTCTTTTATTGCCTCAAGACCAGCTGTTGAGGTTGAGCTTGAAATTGTTCCTGACATTGAAATAGTCTTCATTGAAGAAACATTGATAAGCTCAGCTTTTTTATTTTTAACAAGAACATCGTCAGCAAAACCCTTTGGAATAACAATTACGCTGTCAATGTCAAGGTCGCTAAGTTCCTTCTGATAATCAGTTGAATTAAGTTTAACTTCTTTAACAGTAATATCCTCATCTGCCTTAAGGGCTTTCATAACAAGGCCTGAGAATTCGCTTTTATCCTGGTCACATATTGTTATGGTCTTTGCTTTTTTGTCAAGGTCATCTGTTACGCCTGACATAACATTACCTATTAAATAGAAAACAAACAGTGTGAGGAATAAGCTTATTATAGTCTGTACTGTCATAAGTTCTTTAATTTCTTTTCTTAAAATACTATAAAATTTCATGTTCCGTCACCACTCTTTCAAATACTTCTTCAAGGTTATTAGCACTATATTTGTCCTTGAGTTCCTGTGTCTTTCCGATAATAAGCAGCTTACCATTTGCGATAATTCCTACTCTGTCGGAAACATACTCGATTTCAAGCATATTGTGTGAGCTTAAAAGGAATGACATACCCTCAGCGGCTAAGTCCTTAATCATTTTTCTTATTTCAAGTGCGTTGATAATATCAAGTCCTGATGTAGGTTCATCGAGAATAGCAAGAGCAGGTCTTGTCATTACAGCACGAGCAAGAAGAAGTTTTCTTGTCATACCTCTTGAATAAGAACCAATCTTTTCGCCGAGTCTTTCACCAAGCCCGCAGGTTTCTGTTGCGGTTTCGACATATTTTTTTGCAAGTTCATGGTCAGTTGTAAAGATTGAAGCCATAAATTCAAGATAACCTTTACCTGTCATTGTCTTGTATGCACCAGCTTCATCCGGAAGATATGTAATGTTTTCTCTTACCTTCGCAGGATGTTCAGTAATACTGAAGCCGTTTACGATAGCATCTCCACCTGTTGGTGTAAGAAGTGTTGATATCATTCTGATTGTGGTTGTTTTACCTGCACCATTCGGGCCGATAAGAGCAAAAATTTCGCCCTTTTGTATGTCAAAGCTTACTCTGTCAGCGGCAAGTACCTTTGCATACTTTTTTGACAGCTCTTTTACTTCAAGAACAGTTGACATTTTTCCATCTCCTTTTTCTAACTGTATATAGCATACATATACAGTATCACGTTTTACTAATGTTGTCAAGCGAAAAAAGACAAATATATTAGAAAATTTTCCCCATATATAAATAATTTATTAAAAATGGATAATAATAGATGTAACAAGGGGTGGTTTTATGAATAACAACAATTTAATACAGCTTGAAAATGTATTCAAGATTTATCTTCAGGGTGAAAGTGAAGTAAGGGCACTTAACGGCGTTGATCTTTCCATAAAAGAGGGCGAGTTCGTTGCAATTGTAGGTGCATCAGGTTCGGGCAAGTCAACACTTATGAATATGATTGGCTGTCTTGACTCACCGACGTACGGTAGTTATACTCTCAACGGTGAAAATGTTTCAGCGATGAATGACAAGGAGCTTTCATATATACGCAACCGAAAAATCGGCTTTATTTTTCAGGGCTTTAATCTTATTTCAGGATTGTCAGCAATCGAAAATGTTGAGCTTCCTCTTATTTACCGGAAGGAAAATAAAAAGGACAGGATGAAGAAAAGCCGTCAGGCACTTGAAAGAGTTTCTCTTGAAAACAGAATTGGTCATTGCCCGAATCAGCTTTCAGGCGGTCAGCAGCAAAGAGTTGCAATAGCAAGAGCAATAGCAGGGCACCCTGATATTATTCTTGCAGATGAGCCTACGGGTAATCTTGATACAAAATCGGGTACAGAGGTTATGGATTTATTAAAAGACCTCAACAGCACAGGCATAACAATCGTTCTCATCACGCACGATGTCAATGTTGCAATGCAGGCTTCAAGAGTTATCAGAATAAGTGACGGAAAAATTGCAAGTGATTTATAAAAAACAAAAAGGCGGATATTAATCCGCCTTTAATTATTCTCTTATGCCCTCAACAAAATCAAGAGGCACTGTGAAAAGAATTCCCGTGTTTGGCAAGGTCAAGTCACCTACTACGTCGGTAATTACTTGTCTTGCTGTTTCGAGCTGGTCATCGTGAATAACAGCAAGAATTGTTCTGTTGTCATCACGGTCAACCTCAAAAAACGCTCTCAAAGAGCTACCGATAAAGCTGTTTTCCTGTCTTGCCAGTGTCATTGCCATACCTGTCGAATTAATTATTGTTGCGCCTTTGATTCCCGCTTTGGACATATCCTCAAGAAGAAAATTCAGCACATCAACTTTATTAAGTACAAACACCATTAGTTTCATAAATGTCCTCCAGAAAAGTCATATTTGGTTTTGCAATAAAAGTATTGACAGGTATAATATAAATTATCAGTCAAGAATATCTTTTATTTCGCCGTTGTTTATTATTATTCTTGGGACACGTTTTGATATTCCACATACTATTTCATATCCGATTGTACCATATATATCAGCAAGGTCATCTGCTGTAATAGTTTCATTCCCGTCTGTGCCGAATAATGTTGCAACATCACCGACCTTAACATCAATGTCAGATACATCAATCATAGTCTGATCCATACATACTCTTCCGACTATTTTAGCTCTCTTGCCATTAATAAGAACATCAGCCTTTGATGAAAGAAGTCTTGAATACCCATCAGCATAGCCGATTGTCAAGGAAGCTATCTTGGTTGTTTTTTCTGCTATGTATGTTCTGCCATAGCTTACAAAATCCCCGGAATTTATAGTTTTAACATGGGAAACAATAGTTTTAAGCTCCATAACAGGTTTTAATTTTTTTGGCAATTCAAGTGCTGTATTCGGATGCAAACCATAAAGAGTAATTCCAAAGCGGGCAAGTGTGCTTTCGCTATTATTATGATATGTTGCACCTGCACTGTTCATGAAATGAATTTGACTTAAATTAATACCTCTGTTTTTAAGCTCGTTGTTTATATTTATAATGAGTGATGACTGTTTGTCTGTGTATGCGATATCTTCAGGGCTGTCACTGTCAGCAACAGCAAAGTGTGTGAATATTCCTTCAACAACGATATTTTCAAGGGAGATAATTTTTTCAATTTCATCACAGTATCCGCTGACTGTATCGTGCTTAAGCCCTATTCTGCCCATACCTGTATCGATTTTTATATGAGTTCTAAGCTTTCGTCCGTCTGTTATTGCATCAGACATTGCCTTTGCGTGCTCAAAGCAGGTTATTGCTTCAATTATGTTGTTATCGATAAGCTCGGAAACATCCTCTGGTGGAACATAGCCGAGAATGAAAATTTCTTTCGTTATTCCTGAACGCCTTAAGTGCAGGGCCTCAGATATATTTGAAACCGCAAACCAGTTCACGCCGAGCGACTGAAGATAAGGTGCAACTTTGCTGTCACCGTGCCCGTATGCATCTGCTTTTACTACTGCCATAAACTGCGTGTTGCCTGAAAGATATGACTTGCAGATGTCATAATTGTATTTTAATCGGTCGAGATGAATCTCAGCCCAAGCTCTTTTATAAAACTTTTTCATAACAGCCTTTCTGCATAATTCCACAAATTTGTTGGACTTGAATAATATGGAAGGTTATGCTACAATATAAAAAAATATGTGAGGGTATAATATGAAGGAAAAAACCGTTTGCTTTACAGGGCACAGACCTGAAAAACTGCCTTTTAATGGTGATATATCAATCTCTGAAGTAAAGTCATTGATTTCAAAGCTTTATGCTGAAATTGACAGGAGTGTTGAACAAGGCTATACAACTTTTATTTCAGGTATGGCAAAAGGCATAGATATCTGGGCAGCAAAATATATTGTTGAACTTAAAACAACAAACCCACAGATAAAGCTTATCTGCGCAGTGCCTTATAAAGGCTTTGCTTCCGGGTGGAAGGGCGTTGACAGATGGGATTATGGCTGGATAACAGACCACGCCGACCAGATAGTATATGTCAGTGAAAAATACTCACCTTATTGTATGAAAAAAAGGAATGAATATATGGTTGACCGTTCAGCAAAGTTAATTGCTGTTGTCAGCGATTATTCAAGCGGTACGGGCCAGACAATCAGGTTTGCTGAAAAAAACAAGCTTGAAATGTTTATCATCCCCGCCCTAATGGAGAAACTTACATAAATATTTTACTCTTTTATAGTCCTTAATGCAAGACCTTTAATATCTTGTTTTTCAAAAAGAAAAATTTATACTGCATAAATAATTGTTATGTTTGGGAAATATAATATATATGTAGTATTATACAGATATTAAAGGAGCGGTCGCTTTGCAAAAAAAGAAAAAATATTTTTCGAGCTATAAAGTTACGGTATATTTGATAACTATCCTTGTTTCACTGACTTTTCTTGGATTGATTTCATATTTTATTATTGATTCATTCCTTTTTAAAGAGGTAATCAGCAATAAGCCACAGCCAAAGGACAAAGAAGTCACCACAAAAAATATTTCAGATGATAATGATACTCTTAATGTAATTTTCGGATATGAGAATGAAGAACAGCTTGAGACATTAATGTTGGTGAGATTTGATTCAGCAAACAAGTCAATTTTCTGCGTGCCGATATCAACAGATACATGGGCAAAGGTTGATGCTTCAACAGGAACAATAGCCGATTTTTATAAAAGAAAAGGCATACAGGGAATCTGTGATGCTGTAGAAAACACTTTTGAGGTCGATGTGCAGAGATATATGCTACTCGACAGGGATTCTATTGAATATTTTGTTGATAAGCTTGGCGGAGTTTATTATACTGTTCCTTTTGAGATAAAATATACTGACAAAAAGACAAATGAACAGGCGACATTTTCCCCAAGGGACACAAAACAACTGCTAAAGGGTGAAGATGTCAGGAAGATTATTTCATATCCATTCCCTGAAAGCAAGCTTTCCGATAAGCCTGAGCTTATAGCTTCACTTTGTGTAAACCTTATAAATCAAAGTGTAAAATCAAAGGACAGAATAATTAAGGAAATGGACGCTACCTTCCGTGAGCTTTCCGGAAAATGCAAAACAAATATCAGCTTTGAAGATTACAACACGAGAAAAAAATCACTTATTAATATAATAAGCAATTCAGACAAGCCGGCTACCTTCAGCATACCGACAGGTAAGTGGAATGAGAATGCACAGTATGTTGTTGACGGACAGTATAAAAAAGAACTCAAAAAATATCTTTATCCAT
>OBID01000489.1_pt1 | contig 16240 bp, 11 predicted proteins | sample 1519781 | NCBI WGS metagenome assembly OBID01 (sample SAMEA3991478, study PRJEB22521) | metagenome | biome: anthropogenic terrestrial biome; feature: sewage plant; material: sludge | place: Sweden | collected 2012-09-26 | reverse complement strand
TCTACTGATTATTCCGTTCTCCCCAGCATAGCTGGGGGTTTAATATTTTCAATTAACATGATTGTTTCTATGGGAGTGAAAAATTTTAGTGATAGTCAAAAGATAATACCATTTGATCAATTTGTTCTAGAATGTACAGGATGGTATTCTAGCATATGTGTTAAAGCTTTTTTTTCCTTAAATCCTGGCGTAAATTCGTATAAAATTACTGTTCCTCCTAAAGCATATGGCACTATTCAAATACCTTTTACATACTATTCTTCTAATATACATAAAGATAATTTTAAAGATAATATATATAAATCAAAATTTCATTTAAACATTTACATGAGTTACCCTCAAAAAATAATTATTAATTTATAAATCAAAGGATAATATATATGAAAAAAATTATTTCAATTCTGACAATTGTCGCAATTATTTATTCATGCTGTTCATGCAAAAAAAATTCAGATAATAATTTATCTGATAATATTAATATAAATTCTCAAAATTATAACAGCATAGCTTATAATGAGAATAAGGACGATATTTCTTTAAAAACCGTCGCCTCATCAGAAACATATTTGAATTTCAAACAAGGCTGTATGTTTAAAGATGAATTTTATACATTAGCCGAGTCTCAGATTAATAAGTCAGAAACATTCTTTACAGATTATATAATAGCTGAAGGAAATAGTATCAAAAGCAATGACATCATGGGTTCTTATGAATATATATATAATATATATTATATGGACGGAAAGTATTATACTATTGAAGCTGATCAGACAAATTCATACATATGTAAGTATGATGCCCTTACAATGAATCTTGAAAAAACGTCAATACTTTTTGAAAATAATCCGAATTCTGAAAATAATCCAAATTTTGAAAGCAAAACAATTTATAAATACGACTTTTCTGACTTTATGTATATAAATTGCGGAGAATATAAAATAAAATTTGACTCAGAACTGACTGTGGAATATATTGAACATACTAATAGTTTCTCAGAGCTTATTGACAGTAACAATAATTCATATGTACTTGATTATAACAAAGAAAATACTACGTTAAAATTATTAAAATATGATAAAAACAACACTTTAATCTACGAATCAACTGATTTTGAAGATTTATCTGCTATATGTACAAGCAATACATTCAAAATATTTATTCACAAAAACAAATTATTTATTGCTTGTCCTTCTGAAAATTCAGAAAATCCATTATTTTATATAAATCAAGTAAATATGGATACTGGTATGACAGAAGAACGTTATGAAATAGAAAATGCAGAATTTATAGAAGAGGGAACCGGAAAATATGAATTTACATATAGTTCAAAATCCTCAATATATGGTTTCAATATATCTACCGGTTCTTCGGATCTGCTTTTCACTGGAGATAGTGAGAATACAGATTTTGTTTTTATTGATAATTGGCAATATGATAATGGTGAACTCCATATAAAAAAACAAAATATTGACTTATCATATTCCTATAATCTTTTAAGAGTTAGTGATTCGGGAACCATAAGTAAGTCACTAAACCTTGAATTCCCTAGAAATCCTATTATAAATCAATATTTACTTTATTCGGATAATAAAAACATGTATCTTTCAACAATTTTATTTAATGAGGAAGACAAAATCAGTGGAGTTTCTGTTGACTACTCAGATGACGGAGAAAATTTTAATACACTTACTGATGTATCGTTTGAAAATACTATTGATCAAATTAATGCACTATACATTGATAATCAGAAAAATGTTTTTATTTTATGTTTTTCTGAAGAAAAAGATGAGTATGTCATGTATAAATACAACTCAAACGGTGAAAAAATAAAAGAAAATACTTTTGATTTTAACGTTTTCTTTTCATTTAACATATATAATGATGAATTATACATTTTGTACAGTAACAAAAGCATGGTCTCACAATATGCTTTAATTGACAAACAAAGTCTCCAGCTCATTGAACAAAAGGATATTTCCAATAATAATTTTGAATTTTTCAGTAATGCTTCAAACAGCTGTAACTGTTACTATTATGATAATAATAGTAACTCTGTTTGCAGTTTATCCCTTGAAAACGGAAGTATAACTGAAGAAATTGATTTAAATAATTATAACATATATTTTGTAACAGGATTTTCAATGTTTACAAATGGTACTTTTATCATTCCCACTTCTGACAAATTATATATAAGCTATATCACGAACAATAACAACATACAGACTATTAATATTGCTGGATTGGGAACTGATGCAAAATTAAGTGAACTGATTAATAACTTCAATGCAGAAAATAACGGATACCGAATATCATTTACAGATTACGGAAAATATTCATATAATGATGAGGATTCATATTTTTCTGGTTATGAGAAACTTGATGAAGAAATCTTATCAAACAATATTCCTGATATAATAATTACAAACCCATTATTTAATATGCAAAAATATCAGGATAAAAATCTGTTTACTGATCTTTATCCTTTAATGAAAAATGACACCGATTTTAATGAAGATGACTATTTTACAAATATTATAGATACATTTACATATGATGACAAACTTTTGCAGATGCCATACCGCTTATTCGTTACTACATTGCTTGGAACAAACAATACATCACAACATAGTGATAACTATATGGACTATAAAGAATTTATTGATTTTATAAATATAAATCCTGATTCAATCTATATCAGCAGCAATGATGCTCTGCCGGAAATTTTTCTATCATCATATATAAATGAGTTTGTTGATATTAAAAATTCAAAATGCGATTTTAAAAACGACACATTCTATAATACACTAAAGATGCTTAAAAGTAATTTTAAATCTCAGCAGCAGTATGATAAAGATTGCTCATCACCGGATGAACATATAATGTATCCCGAAACTGCCCTACTGCAAACTGTATGCGATAGTATTGACTATAAAGAACTATATTTTTTCGGCATCCCATCATTTAAAGAAGCGGCTTGTTTAATAAATGGATTCGACGGATTTGCAATAACAGAAAGTTGCACAAACAAGGATATTGCATGGGACTTTATAAAGCAACTTATTTCAGATGATTATCAGAATGATATGGAAGATAATATTCCTGTAAAAAAATCAGCACTTGAACATAGTATAACGGAACGTACGTATTGTAATTCTAGAAAAATAACATTTGATGAGCTTGCTGCTGAAAATCCTCAGATAGAAAAAATGATATCGCTTTTTGATAAACCGTTTATACTCAGTCAATCAGATTCACAAATATATAAACTTATTGAAAATGAACTTCAGGCATTTTATAATGAGAAAAAATCAGCAGAGGAAACTGCCGAAAATATCCAGAACCTTATAACACGATATTTGTGTGAGTAAATTTGATATAAATATTACAGGGCAGATATAAATAATCTGTCCTGTTTTTTATTATACTGACTTTTTATTATTTTGTTTTTCTTTTTGCTAAGGATAACAACTTTCTTATTTTATGAGTTCAATACCATATAATTTTATAAAAAAATATTTGCTAAACAATAATTATTATGATATAATTTATTTATATATATGTCTGCAAATAATATATATAAATTTCCTTTATATATTATTTTACATTCAAATAAGGGCTTTGCCCCGTTTTTAACGTGGTAATGTGCATGGAAGATATAAATTTGCATTCAGTATGAGATCTAACTCCTAATCAATGCAAATGTGTGAATTATTGCTTTATAGATGATGGACATATTGACTAAGTTATAAGTATTTACAAGGGAGGAACTGTATATTAAAAGATCTTTATCGATTTTGCTGGTGTTTATTTTAATCGGCTGTTTTCTTACAGGATGTACCATTGGCTCAGGAATAGACACATATCTGAATCCTCCTAAGCTCAGTGAACAGCATGAACAAATATATAATGCCCTTATTAAAGCTGAAGGTTCCAAAATAAATCTTAAATATCCTAAATCAGGTGCTTATCTTTCAGCCTTTGTTGTAGCAGATATTGACGATGAACCTACAGACGAGGCTATCGTATTTTATGAAAAAACAAGCATAACAGGAAATGACGTTTCCACTCTTAGAATTAATTTTCTTGATCAGAAAAACGGCAAATGGGAATCTGTACATGATTTTTCAACAGGTGGCACAGAGATTGAACGTGTATTTATATCAAAGCTTGGAACGTCACAAAGAAAAAATGTTATTTTAGGTATAGGAAATCAGGCTGAAAAAAGCGCTCAGCTTTTCTTCTATGACAGTAAAACCAATATGACAGAAAATCCTCAACAATTGGGCAATTATTCTATAATGGATATACGTGATATCAATAATGATAATCAAAATGAACTTCTTATGATAAATTCCATTCCTACAGGAAATATTGCTCAGCTTAAATGGCTTGATACCGACAATATTCTTGTATCTGGTCCTCAACTTGCACTTTCGGAAAATTCCAATGAAATAGTACAGCTTATATATGGAAAGCTTAATCATGATATTACTGCTGTTTACATTGACTCGTATATAAATACAAATACTATTATTACTGAAATCCTTTATCCGGAAACACATGACGGCACTATATACCTTAAATCACTTCCTATAGTCAACGGAGAAACCGGACCTATAAATAAGACAATACGACAGTCATCTCTTACATCAAAGGATATTGATGGTGATGGTACAATCGAAATACCGATAAATTCAGTTTTCAAGGGATATGAAGAAAAGCTTGAAACAGAGCAGATTCCTATGACAAACTGGTATATTTACGAAAATAATATGCTAATCCGTAAATATTCAAGCTATTACAGCATTACTGATGGATATGCATTTATACTGCCAATGCGATGGCTTGATCAGGTTACAGTTAAAATAATAAATGAAGAAGTTGTTTTCTATAAATATGACGAAATTCCGGACAGGCAGACAGAGCTTTTAAAAATATGTGTTGTAAGCTCGTCTGATGCTGAAAAAATAATTAAGGCTGATGAATATGCACAATATGAGCAGATTTACTCTTATGGTGACACTGTATATCTTGCATGTATACCTAAAAATTTGACAGAACCACTTATTCCTACTGTAAGTGAGGTTCAGTTCAACTTCAAGCTTATATCATAATAATTCTCTTTATACTCAGCTCTGAGTATACATCTGCGTATTTTGAATGAAGAATCTACCTTATTTTTATTGTAAAAATCAAAATATTTAAATCTGCTGGTTATCGTAAGACCTGATTTCTGATAATCACATAATAGTTTTGCCCCATTAAAATCCGAAACATCTTATGCAAAATTCAAATAAGGGCTTGCCCGTTTTTAACGTGCAAATATGTCTTTTACTGTCATAGAGGCGTATGACATATTGACTAAGTTATAATATATTCTATTATTTAAGAAGGGATTGAATTTTTCTATGAAAAGAATTCTTGTCTGTGAGGATGAAGACGTTATCCGCGATTTTGTTGTAATCAATCTGAAACGTGCCGGATATGATGTTATTGATGTAAACTGCGGAGAAGAAGCCCTGAGAGTATTTGAAAATGAACACGGGAACTTCGACGTTGCTCTTCTTGATATCATGATGCCTGGTATAGACGGTTTTACAGTATGTAAAAAACTAAGAGAAAAGAGTTCAACACTCGGTATAATAATGCTTTCTGCAAAGACTCAGGAAATGGACAAGGTAAGCGGCCTGATGATAGGTGCAGATGATTATATGACTAAACCATTCTCCCCGTCAGAGCTTACTGCAAGAGTAGATGCCATTTACAGACGTGTATGCATGAGTTTTATGAAATCAGAAGAATCACCGCTTATAGAATCAGGGCCTTTTCAGCTCAATCTTAAAAGCAGGACTGTTTCAAAAAACAATAAACTTATTGATCTGACCCAGGTTGAATATCAGATTCTTGAATACTTTATGAATAACAAAAATACGGCACTTGACCGTACCAGTATATTAAATCATATTTGGGGTGAAACATATGTGGGTGATGAAAAAATCGTAGACGTAAATATCAGAAGAATCAGAATGAAAATTGAAGATGAACCGTCCAATCCTCAGTATATCATTACAATATGGGGATTCGGATATAAGTGGAACGAAAGATAATCTCACATTATTTCACAAAATGTGGAGGGGCTGAAAAATATTTTGAAGCGTAAAGTCGCAAAGGAAAGCATTATATACAGATGGTTTTTTAACAACCTTGGCATTGTTATTCTTATACTTCTCGTTATTGCAACCATACTTATTTATACTGTACAGAATTATTTTTATCTTTCAACTGAACAATACTTAAAATCAAAACTTACGACCATTACAAGTGTATTAAGCAAATATTCAACTGATTCAACCAAAAATTTTTCAGCAGAGGTACGTAATACAGTTGAAACTTTTTCTGATAAAGATAAAATAGAACTTATGGCCATAAACTCCAAAGGCGTTGTTGTAATTACTTCGTCAGGATTTTCACCTGACTCATCAGTTTCAATGAATGATTTCAACGATGCAATAGAAAACAAAAGCTTTGGCAACTGGGTTGGCAAAGTTGAAAACAACGAAAAGATAATGGCTGTTTCATATCCGATATCAGCTAAAAATTCAGATTACTCAGCTATGCGTGTTGTTGTTTCAATGTCTGACGTTGACAACCAGATATTTCTGCTTACCTTATTGGTCATTTCTTGCTGTATGCTTGTACTTCTTCCTTTGATTCTATCAGGAATGTATTTTGTAGGTTCAATCGTAAAACCTGTTCAGAAGATAAACAATGCAACTAAAAAGTTTGCAATGGGTAATTTTAGTGATCGTATCACAGCTGATACCAACGATGAAATAGGACAGCTTTGCGTGTCAATTAACCATATGGCTGATGAGTTGTCAACTGCTGAATCCATGAAAAATGAATTTATTTCATCTGTTTCTCATGAGTTGCGTACCCCTCTTACTGCAATTAAGGGTTGGGCTGAAACAATCAATGCTGATAACGATGCGGAAACAACAAAAAAAGGAATCAGGGTTATAGTAAGTGAAACTGAACGTCTTTCTCAGATGGTTGAGGAACTTCTCGATTTTTCACGAATGCAGAACGGAAAGTTTTCATTACAGATGTCGACTATTGATATTCTTGCTGAACTTGAAGACGCTATTCTGATATATGCGGAAAAAGCAAAACATGAAAATATAACTATGCTTTACAACTCACCTGAAATGTTGCCATTTATATGCGGTGATAAAAACCGTCTCAGACAAGTATTTATAAATATAATAGATAATGCCATCAAATACTCAAGCTGTGGTGACAGAAAATGTGTAATAAAAATTAACGCTGCACAACAGGATGATAATTATATATGTATTTCTATAGAAGACAATGGCTGTGGTATATCAGCAGCAGATCTTCCAAAGATAAAAACAAAATTCTACAAAGCAAATCATACGAAAAGAGGATCCGGAATAGGGCTGGCTGTTGCAGATGAAATTGTAGCCATGCACCGTGGACAACTTGATATTATGAGTGAAGAGAATGTTGGCACCACTGTAAATATTCGTCTGCCTATAGAAACAAAATCATAACCTTGTTTGTTCATTTTATGGTTGCCATCCACAAAAGGTGCAATGCGACCTGAAAGCCCTGCTCGTCTACTACAAGACAGGATCTTATTTATAACAAACGCTGAATCTCCCCGCAGTCATCAGCATTTGTATTCATTCTTATTCCCGATTATAATAAATTTTAACACTGCGGAGAAATGAGGAAACGATGAGTAATAAACAGACTCACAGATCAAAAATAGGCGGTCAGGCTCTTATTGAAGGCATAATGATGAAGGGCATACATAAATCCGCCATGGCATGTCGTCTTCCTAACGGAACAGTTGACCTTGAAGTCTGGGACGATAATAACGGGAAAAATGCTCCCTGGTATAAAAAAACACCTATTATACGAGGCAGTTTTAACTTTGTTTCATCACTTATCAGTGGCTACAAATGCCTCATGAAATCTGCTGAAAAACAAATGACAGATGACGATGAGGATGAAGAAATGAGCAAGTTCGAACAGTGGCTTACCGATAAATTCGGTGAAAAACTGATGAGTGTAGTAACCGGTGTAGCTATGGTGATCGGACTCGTATTCAGCATATTTCTGTTTAAGTTTATACCTACATTTATTACAAAGCCTCTGGCTGATATGGCTGTATTACGTACAATAGCTGAGGGCATACTTAAAATAATAATATTTGTTTCTTATCTTGCCCTTACTTCAAAGCTTAAAGATATAAGACGTACATATGAATATCATGGAGCTGAACATAAAACTATTGCATGCTATGAAGCACATGAAGAGCTTACTATTGAGAATGTAAAAAAGCACACCCGTTTTCATCCAAGATGCGGTACAAGCTTTATACTTATATCATTGTTTACAAGTATATTTGTCTTTTGCTTTATACCTTCATTAAGTGGTTACGCACAGATGGCAAGAATATTTATCAGACTTGGAATTCAACTGATACTTCTGCCGTTTATTATAGGCATTGCTTATGAACTTATAAAATTTGCAGGACGTACAGATAACACATTTACTAAAATATTATCAGCACCGGGACTAAGGCTGCAAAGGTTGACAACCAGAGAACCTGATGATTCACAAATTGAAATTGCAATTGCTGCTATCACACCATGTATACCTGAGGATCTGGAGGAAGACGTTTGGTAACTATTCATGAACTTAATATAAACCTTAAATCATTATTAAAACAAAACAACATTGAAAACTATACATTTGAAGCCCACTGCATACTTGAACATGTACTTGAGCTTTCATACGAACAGCTTATTATAAAGTCAAATGCATACATAAGCAGTCAACAGATTGAAATTATACAACGCATTGCAGACAAGCGTATTTCGGGTTATCCTCTCCAGTATATTCTGGGAGAATGGGAATTTTACGGACTGCCGTTTTATTTAGGTGAAGGTGTACTTATTCCAAGGCAGGATACTGAAAAGCTTGTTGACAGTATCCTTGAAATCGCTGCACCGATACGCAATCCCAAAATTATTGACCTTTGCAGCGGAACCGGATGTATTGCAATCGCACTGGATAAGCACCTTATAAACTCACAGATATGTGCTGTTGAACATTCACCTGAAGCATTGAAATTTCTACTCAGAAATATTCACCTTAATGGTTCAGCCGTAAACGCATATGATGGAAATGTCCTTAACAAAGAATTCAGTAAAACATTTTCTGATATAAATATTATAGCTGCCAATCCCCCGTATCTTACACCTGAAGATATGATAAACCTTCAGAAGGAGGTTTCATTTGAACCTGAAATGGCTTTGCTTGGCGGTAATGATGGTCTGTTTTTCTACAGGAATATAACATCCATATGGAAAGACTGCCTTGCTGACAAAGGCACACTGATATATGAAATAGGAATAGGACAGGAAAATGCAGTTGCAGATATTATGGAAGAATATGGATTTAAGAATATTCAGTTTCAAACTGATTTAAACGGTTTAATACGTGTTGTATCCGGAGTTTACAACATTTCAAAACAAAATCACCAGCCAAGTTGAATTGGTTGGTGATTTTGTTTTTATTCTGCGGTTTCCTGCTCTTTTTTATTAAACAACCTTTTAAAGAGACCTTTCTTTTCATTTGAAGCAGTTGTAAGCATTCTGAACTGCTCCTGTTCAGCACGATGAAGCTGCTGCTGCTGATCTATCAGTTTCTGAAGTTCAGATATCTGTTTATCCTTGGTCATAAGTTGCTCCTGAAGCTTCTGATGCTGGTCAAGATTGCAGTTCATCAATTCCTTTATCTGCCCGTCTTTACTTGTTATCTGATCTGACAATACTTTAATGGTTGTATCAAAGTATGCTGAAAATAAATTATTCTGATTCTGAACATTTATATCATTATATGCTGAAACGTCCTGACCATCATATTCATCACGCTGACTCTGCAGATTATCAGAGAACAACTCCAGTGCATCCTTATTAATGAGTTTAAGTTTTCCGCTATACTGTACATACTGATTAAGTGCACTGTCTGTTTGATTTAATCTCTTATATACAGCTTGTGTTGTAACGTTTGCAAGCGTTGCAAATTCTTTTATTGTAACATACTGTTGATTTGGCGATTCCATCATTATCCTCCTGATTTAATAAACGTTGTCAACCTGCACTAATAGTTTAATTATATCTTTTTATTGACAAAATGTCAATAGTAATTCTGATTTCTGCAAACCTCATTTCAACCATATTCAACCTTAACACGTCAACACTTGCAAACCATTAAACCAGTACATTCTCATAATTTCGCAGTTTGTTTCTGAATGTTGCAAATGAGTTTCTAAACTATAAAACTTAATGTTTCTTACAAGTTGTCAACTGTTTTTCTGAAGATCAGACGGATTTTATGTATTATTTATGTATTATTAAGAATTAAAATATATTAAGAAATTTCAAAATTTAATAAATAATAAAATTATTATTTCAGATAAGTGCCCGACCATTTTTAACATTGTGATGTGCATAGTAAATAAGAATATAAAACTTACTGTCTTAGATGTGAAAGATATATTTCTTAAGTTACATATTTTTTTGAATTTTTTTCTGACTCTGAAATTTATTATATAATAAATTTCAGGTAGACAAAAGTAAAAAACACATAAACCCTTATTCAAAAAAACATTTTCAGAACACATCCATAATAATTTTTTATTATCTTTTATTATTGTAAAAATGATCAATTTCAGATTCCATAGGTTCTTCAAATAAATTATTCATTTTTTGCAGCAGACCATCATCAACAAAAAAAGCATCAGACCGCCCTGCAAGAACCTCCTTATTTCTCTCATTAATATTAAGCTTCCAGTCATCATCCGAAATCATAATATAATACCACTCAGTCTGGATACCACATTGTTTATAGTACTCCGACACAGATTTCCGGTTCTCTCTGCTCCAGAAACCAAATTCAAGAATAACATCAGTCCCCGCCCTGACAATCTCCACAGATTTTTTATAAATATATTGTCTTATCCTCTTTGTGATTTCATCATGCTTTTCTCCCTGATCATCCTTAAATATCATCTTAAAAAGCTCATCACATGACAAAATGACTGCATTGTTTTCTTTTTTAAGCTTATCCGCAAAATAGCTCTTGCCGCTTGCGATTTTCCCACATATAAGTATTACTTTTGCCATAATATTATCCTCCGTTCGTTTATTTTAATATTATTCTAGCTTAATTTCACGAATAATGTCAATAGTATATATATAAAATAAATTTATTGACATTATTCTGTGTTTATAATATGATTATTTATAGTTACCGGTTTTACTGATATATTTATCAGAATATACGTAACTCCAGCCAGCACTGCAAAATTTGCAGATTCAGCTTGTAATAACAATGAAAGAAGACCTGACTCTATGAAAACAATACGCATATGGTTTAACCATTGGTTCAGCACAGCTTACCACATAATAAAGCTTATCAAACAAGATACCGAAACGAATTTTCACATTATCGGAAGCAGCAGTAACGCTGACTCAATAGTAAAACTTGCATGTGACGAATGGTATTATGAATCAGATGAGGATGACTACATTAATTTTTGTATAAATTTCTGTAAGGAACATTCTGTTGATATATTTGCACCACGTCACAATCAACTTCTGATAAGCAAACACAAAGAAGATTTTGCTGCAATAAATGTAAAGCTCCTTGTTGATGATTATGACATAATATCTGTTCTTCACAGCAAAATCTCCTCATATCAGCTATGGAAAGAAAATAATATAGGTAATGTGCCGGACTACAAGATTATACGCAATGTAGATGACTTTGCGTGCGGATACAAGGAATTATCACAAAAGCATAAACGTATATGCTTTAAATTCACATCAGATGAGGGAGGAGGAAGCTTCCGTATAATAGACAATTACGTATCACTATTTAAAAGATCCGGATGCCGTATAAGCTATGATCAGGCCATATCCGCAATTTCCGCATCTGCAGAATGCCCTGAAATAATAATGATGCCTGTTCTTATAGGTGATGAAGTAAGTGTAGACTGTCTTAAAACACAAACAGGAATAATAATGATTCCAAGGATAAAAGGAAATACCAGAATTGAGCATATAAGATATGACAGAGAAATACTTGACACATGCGTTGATTTTTATAATAAAATAGGCCTTGAATGCCCGTGCAACATTCAATTTAAGTATTCAGATGACAACATCCCTTACTTTCTTGAAATAAACACCCGAATGTCAGGTGGTATACAGCTTACATGTCTTGCATCAGGAATAAATATACCGAACATAGCCATAAACAAGCTTATTGGGATAAATAAAAGCTGGATTCCGGATTATACAGAAAAAAAAGTTACTCATATAGAGATGCCTACGCTCTTAAATTACTAACAGAATATTACATTTTAGTGCATATTATTACGGAAATATTACCTTTTGGGTAAAACTATTGCATTATATACTGTAAATATGTATAATTAAATTATGTTAGAAATATGTCTGATATTTAAATCAAAACAATATTTCCTATACTCAGCAGAATATGATCTGCTCATTAAAATTTTGCTATTTCCTTTTAAATATATTACTGCAAAATGTGGTATCAGTGCTGGTAATCAGTGCTGGTACCACATTTATGTTAACGGCTGCTATTCTTTAAGAATTACTATCCGACCTTTAAATAAGTGCTTTTATCTTTTTAAATAACATAATATTACAATTAAATGCATATTAGCACGAAGAATTTCCCCTTAGGGACAAACTATTGCAATGCATTATGTAAATATATATAATAAAATCATGCCAAGGAACACAAAACGCCGTAAGCAAAAAAATAATAAATTTATGGAGGAAAATAAAATGAATATAATCTATAACGAATGTCTGGGAAACAAAAAACTGGTTTACATTGCTTTTTGTGAAAAGGATGCTGAAACACATCAGGATGCATATAGTATTTCTATACGTGACAATGTGACAAAACAGGAAGCTGTTTTAAGAAATTTCACTTCAAAAAAGGAAAAAGCAATTGATTTTATTGAATCACTTGTAAGAAATACAGTTAAACCTGAATTTTTAAATGACATAGCAGAGGATTATCTGCTCGCTTAACTTCTGACATCTTCTTTTAAATATATTACTGCAAAATGCGGTATCGGAACTTATAACAAAGCTCCGGTACCGCATTTTATTAAAAAAGTTAAATTATAAAAACAGATATTCTAATCCCCAATCTCAGAACGGCTACCATCAGTACCTATTAAATATTTGATGTATGCATCTTTACGGTACGGGTACTCGAATATAAAACTTTTATCATCTACCCATGTGAAGAGGGTGAAGACAAAATTCCGCACCAATATCTTTCCAAATTGCATTTACTTTGATATTTAACCTTATTTTTATATAATATCATAATAAGCCTTTATTTCATTGACAAAAAGTCAAATTGTTGATATAATAGAAATGTCAGACTATATAAAATTCAAATATAAGGGGGGTGATTTATATATGCTAAAACGACAACATCATTAGATAATCCTATTTACATAATAATTAAATATACATTTTATGGGTTACTATTTTAAAAATTCAAATTATTTAATGAGTTTCTAGGTAATAATAGTAAGTCCAGAAGCAATAGATTATAGACAATTATATAATTAATAAGAATATTGGGGTAGACTTCTTTGATTGTCATTTTATATTAAAAAATTACTGACTCAAACTTCACAGTATAAAACTGCCTATGCATCTTGAAAATTCAATATAAAATATCAAAAAATATAATATGCAAGCTCCTAAAATTTTATAATGAAATTGCATCAAATCACAAACAAAGGAGATTACATACTATGCCTAAAATTATAACACAGAATGCAGAGGAAAACAAGCAGATTACAGAAAGAATCAAAAATTTCATGAAAAGATTTGATGTATCATCTGACTTAAAATCCTCAGATGCCTTTAAAATAAAAGGATTTGCTGTAGTAGAAATATTTCAGTATATCCTTATGCTTGTATTTACGCATCGTTCAATGTATATGGATATGAAGATTGAACCTACACGATTCGGTAAAGATACTGTTTATCGTTTTATGAAAGCAGCTAATATCAACTGGCTTAAGTTCACAACGAAGCTGTCTTCAAAGATAATCAAAGAAACTATAGAACCACTGACATCTGAAAAACGTGAAAATGTGCTAATAATAGACGACTCAGTATTTGAAAGAACCCGTTATAAAAAGGTTGAACTTCTGACAAAAGTTCATGATCACGCAAGAGGAGGAAGATACGTTTACGGATTTCATATTCTCACACTTGGCTGGTCAGACGGCAATACTTTTATGCCTGTAAGCAGCGTTCTTATTTCATCAGAAAACTCTAAAACGGTAATATGTCCTGCTGAAATCTGTGATAAAAGATTAAATGCTTACAAACGTCGTAAACTTTCTCAGAGTAAAGCCACAGATGCTATGATGTCGCTTATCAGAGAAGCAAAAACGTCTGATTTACCTGCAAAGTACGTGCTTTTTGACAGCTGGTTTTCATCACCAGATACAATAAGCAAAGTGAAATCCGAAGGCTATGATGTAATTGCACCTCTGAAGAAAACACCTAAAATGCATTTTGAATACAACGGCAAAATGATGTCTGTATGCGACATATACAATTCAAACAAAAAACGCCGTGGACGTGCTAAGTACCTTCTTTCAGCTGGTATCAACATAAAGAAAGACGGTAACGTTATACATGCCAAACTTGTTTTTGTACGCAATCGAAACAAGCGGAATGATTATCTTTGCTTTATTTCGACTGATACAACTCTATCAGAAGAAGAAATTGTCAGAATTTAAGGTAAACTCTGGAACACTGAAATTTTCTTTAAAGTATGCAAAAGCTATCTCTGCCTTTCAAAAGAGTACCGTTGCTTATCCTATGATGCCATGACCGCACACACAGCTATTGTGTTTACAAAATATATGATGCTTGCTATAAACAAACGTGAATCAGAGGAGCCTCGTTCTATGGGAGAACTGTTTATTTGCTGTACTGATAACTTGCTGATATCAGCTTAGCTCACGCTTTTGCTCTGCTTATGGAACTGTTTGTAGATTCTGCTAAAGAGTTTTTAACAATTTCTGAACAGGAGATATCTGATTTTGTGGATAAGTTCTTTGAATCCATACCGGATATTCTGAAGATTAAATTGAAATCTGCTTAATATTCTGAATATCCAGTATAATAATGATTTTTTTCAGATATTTTATTGAATGTGAACTATTGAATTTTCAAGGTGCACAGCTATTTTAGGTGTGCGAAATTTGAGTTACTTATATATGTCTGACAAAGTTCTGAATTTATCTCTACATATCTTAAAAGATGCTATATAAAAATAAACAGCTTTATTGTTACTAAAATCCGGATTTTTATTTTACATTTGTTATGTACTTATTTATATGCATCTATCAATACTATTTTAACATTCAAAGTATAGAATATAAATTGAAAGGAATATATTATTATGATAAAAAATTTTTTTGGTAAAATAACAAGGATGATTGTAGCTACATCATTAGCAGCAACTGTAATAGTAACCTCTGCTTCTCCTTGTTCTGCAGATTCTTTTGAAATCGATAATTCAGTTGTATCTATAGAAAACAGCTCAATAGGCTCATTAATTGGGGAATCTGACAAAAATCTATATATTGCTAACAACAAAGGTTCTAATAACCTCATAAAGAGTATAGGAATTCCAAATATACTTACAGTTGATTGGAAGGCATCATCCACGCAAATTTTTATTTATGTTGAAAATATTGGTATTGATTCAGTTGATTCTTTCACTGGTACAGTAAAAGTTACAAACGGTTCGTCAAAATCATTTGCTGCTTATAAACTGAAAGCAGGAAAAACAAGGACTATCACTGTAAATCTTAATATGGTAAAATGTTATGAGGATATTAATGTTTCATATATCGGAAAAGACGGTAAAAATGAAATTGCTAGCAACACATCTCATGGACATAGAGAGATTCCTTCATATCTTAAAAATGTATGGAACCGAGGCACGTTTTCTTCAGTAGATGATTCAATCAATTATCATTTCAGAACACACCACAATGATACTAGTGTAAACGCAGCAGATATCCAAACATTTGCCCAAAAAGCTTATAGTTATA
>OBID01000487.1_pt1 | contig 16254 bp, 15 predicted proteins | sample 1519781 | NCBI WGS metagenome assembly OBID01 (sample SAMEA3991478, study PRJEB22521) | metagenome | biome: anthropogenic terrestrial biome; feature: sewage plant; material: sludge | place: Sweden | collected 2012-09-26 | reverse complement strand
CCAGCTCTAATTTTATAACTTATATTCCACAAAAAAATTTAAAAATTACTGACAACTACCTTGACAATCAGCGAATCCTGTATCCAAAAAAACGCAAGGCGTTAATATCACTGCTAACGGATACAACGGCAATAATTATTATGATGGTACAGGGATTATATCTTCAGAATGGATTTGATTTATTTAATGCATTTACAATAAATGTGCTTTATTATCCGATTGTTTTTGTTCATATCATAAGCATTAAAAATGAGTATATAGATGAATCATTATCACAGCTTTTAGATTATCCATACTTTTCCCTTGACAGATATACTCCGGATGAAAAGGCAGAATATACAGAATTTAATGACGACATAAATGATAAGCTTCTGAAAACTGCTATAATTGATATTACAACAAACAATAACTCAAAAAAGCTTAGAATAGCTAAATATTGCACATGTATAGCGATCCTTATAAGCTTAGTATTCTTTTTAATTTCACAGTCCGCATTGATAAAAATTAAAAATACAGATAAGTTTTCATTTGATAATTATACACAAGGTCAGTATATTAATGTTGATATTATACCTGATACAATGCAGGACGCTGTAGTGACAGATACAAAAAAAGAATTCTGGGCAAAGATCAGTGATAGTGATTATTATATTTATGTGAAATGTAAAGAAAATACTTATGAAGAACTGACAAAAGAAAAAACAGCAAATATTAAAGGCAAGGTTGTCTTTGGTAAAAAAGGTGAAATAAGAAATGCTACATTATCTCAGTCAGTGTTCAACGAGGCATATGCGTTTATTACTGACAAACAGAAGGAATATATTGACTCAATATCGGACTGCAATATGTATATTGATATGATTGATGAAAAATTAAAATCAAATACTATATTTTATTCCTTGATATTAATGCTTGCATTTTTTGCTTTATATTTGCTTTTAATTATTGTTCCCAGAAAAAACCGATAATCTGAAATACAAAAGCTTCGTTTTGCAATACAGCATTACGAAGCTTTTTTAGAGTCTGAATATCCAACCGTTTAAATGCTAATAATATCCATAAGAAAAGTATGGAGGTAATTGGTATGAAAACAACAAGAACACACAGTTTGGACGAAAAAGAAATGGAACTTGTAAAGCTTCTGATGGCAGACTTTCAGAGCACAGGATATGAAGAGGGTGCGGACGTTTTTCTGCCTTCTCCCCAGAGAATCGTAAAGTCCTGAGAGAGCTTCATATCCCAACTGCAGCGACGGATACTACACTAAGAGATAACTCATATCATAATATTCTTTCAAATCTTTGAGATATGTAAATCCATGAATGAAATGTATGATTGAAATCACGTATATTGCAACGGCATTCTGGGCATTGAAGCATGCTTTGAGCAAATCGAGTACTTTTTCAGTATATGCAAGTGTTATTGCATATTCACCATAATCGATCGTTGTTATATCCGCATCACAGGTATATGAATTATTGGGTACAAACCCGATTCCTTCTTTTATGGATCCAATTGATTTTCCCATTTTCGTGCGTCGCTTGAAATGTTAACTGATAATGTAGTCATTCGTAGAATATACCTAAAAAATCAAACTGTCGTGATTAGTATAATTCTATCGCCACAGTATATACTACAGATGAGGTGATTTTTATGTCAAAAGATAGTCAGCTTGATCCCAAAGATGTACGCAAAATGAAGTCCGGCGGCGGTCCTACTATGGCGGAAAGTGCATTGGATGGGGAAAGCAGAAACAATAAAAAGCAGTCTGGAAACAGGCATAAGCCAGGTAATGATAAAACGAAGTCATAAGGAAGGTTGGATATGGATAATAATAAAAACAGGATGAAAGACCGTCCTAAAAGCAATCCGGAGCTCAGAAAAATGAAGCCAAAAGAAAATTCTGATGTCGGTATTATAAACGGTAAAAAAACCGGTTTGCATCCTAGCGAACATGAGAAAAACATGTAGGATCAAATATGAATCAGATGCTCTGTAATGTCTCAGGTATTCAGAATAAAGAGCAAAAGACCCAGATTAAAAATTCACTGAATAAAATTTTCAAGCCTAAGGGTAGTCCTTAGGCTTGTTATCTATAATAACGAGAGTGTATAATAAAATGTGTAAGTTATCAATAAATTTCAATAAAAAACTTATGCACTTTATTTTTGTATAAAAGTGTGATATAATCAAATGAAAGGAATAAAAAGGATTATGAATAATACACTTATGGCACCACGAAAAAAATAAAAGCAGTAAAACAAAAACTAAGGCACAGAGAAATGGGCAGAAGAAATCCAGTTGAAAAAAATTTTTTTGTATGATATAATAATCAGGAGTATTGTTTATACTTTATATAACTTAGGCAATATGTCTCCTGCATCTGAGGCTGATTGGTGTATATCCACATTCAGTAGGAGCTGTGTTCCATATTGAATGGAAATGTTCATATGCGAGGCACATTTCCATGTTAAAAATGATGTAAGTTCCTTATTTAAATAAAATTTCAGCCGGATATACCTGATTAATCGGATATGTCGGTTGAATAGAATGGAGTTAAGTATGAAAAAAATAAGAAATCTTTTATTGACTTTTATAGCCGTTTCATCATTATCGTTAAATTTTATTAACACAACAAGCGTAAAAGCGGCAACAAAAGAGGATGTTATTGCTGCAGCAAAGTCTGCGGGAATACCTGAGACAGATATTCAGAATGGTATAAATTTTCTAGAATCTTCTTCATATACCCCGGAGCAGTATGATAAGATGATTGATAAGATCAATGAATTGGCTGTCAAGAAAGATGAAGGTATCAAGGATGCTCTGGATAATGCCAGTGGAGCAGTTATACCTTCACAGACACAGCCTGCTGTAACAACCGGAGAAACTGGAGCTGCTCAGCAGACACAGCCTGGAGCAGCCGGAAATCAGTCTTCAGTGATATCCGGAATTGCGGACAAATACTCATCCATGACTCCTGAAGAGAAAAAAGATTATATTGCAGGAATGACAGCAGCAGAGAAGAATGAGATAATAAAAAGTATTGATAAAGATAAGCAGCTTGAGATTATAAACAGTTTTATTGATGTCGGTTCTGAATTCGGAATGAATATTGCAGTTGATGGTATTACAGATAATACACTGACGTACAGCGTACGTGATAATGACGGTCAGATAGTTGATATTTCTTCAGTCGGAGTTATTGTTGGTGATACAGGAATAGATTATACGGTATTTATACTTATTGCGGCGACTGTTATCGTTATGTCCTCTGCGGGTATAGCTGCATTTGCGGTTATGCAGAGAAAAGCATTCGGTACACAGTCAGATAACAGAAGGGACAATTAAGAATAATGAGTAAAAACAATAGTGAAGAAGGACAAAATTGCAGACCGACTCCGAAACCGGTTCTTATTATTACACCGGTTCTGATATTTCTCATATGTACAGCACTTACAGCCGTAATAGGAATAGTACCATATAATAAAATGACAACATATCTTAAAATTGCTTTCAGTGACAAGCTCAAATCAACATCTGTAGCAGCTGATAATATTTCAGCTGATTCTCCGATAATTAATTTTGATAAAGACCGCTCTGAAAATGTGAGTAAAGAGGGTGAAGTGGTATATCCTAAATTCGGTGAACAATATGCTACTTTATCATGCGATACAATAAAACTTTATGTTCCTGTTTACTGGGGAAGTGATGACAAGCTTCTTGAAAATGGAGCATGTCAGCATTCAAGTTCAGTTGTAATAGGCAAGACCGGAAATGTCGTAATAGATGCACATGTAAATACTTTTTTTGCTGATCTCGATAAGCTTAAAGAGGGGGATTTGGTAGTGCTCAACACATCATACGGTGAGTTTAAGTACAAGGTTACGAAGCAAATCACATTTGCTAAAACAGATAAAACATATGTTTTACCTTCAGATACAGACAAGCTTACACTTTACACATGTGTTAAGCAGGTTTTAGGTTCTTCTGACCAAAGAATCGGTGTAGTGTGCGAACCGGTTGACAAAGCTTTTTACAATTGATTATTGAGGAGATAAAAAAATGCATAAGTTAAGAAATTACGTTCTTTGTATAATTACAACCATATTATTGTTTTTTGTATTAATGGCTGGACAGGCTGTTGCGTTTACAAAGATTTCCGTACTTAAAATTGATACGTATACAGATGTTATTGAAAAAAATAATGTTACGGATAAGGTATATTCACAGATAGAATCTAATTATAAATCAGAGGTAAATGCTACAGGAATACCTGAAAATGTGTATACAGATGCATTTACAAAGGAAAATGCCCGAAATATAATATTGGACCGTGTTCAGAATGCATTCAGCTACATCAATGGAAAATCAGATAATCTTGAATATTCATCAAATGAACTTGATAATCTCAAAAGTTCAGTTACAAAATTTCTGAGTGATTATGCAGATTCAATCAATCACCCAAAGGATGATGCATATAATGCAAAGGTGAGTTCTGTGTGTTCAGATGCAGAAACATATATTCTTGATACAGCAGATGTGTATCAGTTTTCAAAAATAGAAAAAGCCGGATACCTTTCAAAAATGAAAAAAGCTGTAAAATATATTGATGTTGCACTTATTGCATCAGCCGGCGCAGCAGTTTTTTTGCTTTTAATCCTTATAGCCGCAAACAGAAAAAATATTAAAAACTGTATGTACTGGCTGAGCATTTCTATAGGCTCATCATCAATTCTTTATCTTGGTGCATGTGTATATCTTAAAGCAACAGATTATTTTAACAGCTTTGCGATAAAATCACCACCTATTTTTTCAGCAATGACAGGACTTTTCAATAAATTTACTGATCAGTTCATCATGGTAAATTCCATACTTCTTGGGTTAAGTCTTATTCTGACTATTGCCTTTATATTCGGAGGCAGAGATAAGAACTGTCATACTCAGAAATAAGAGATATCTGCAAATTAATTATAAAAATCTGTATGCGTTTTATTCAGGCAGGCAATTTGAAAAACCATTATAATATACAAATATAATTTAAGTTTATGTAATATCGTCACAGTGTTGCATAAACTTAATTTTTTTGCTTTACATCTCATATAATTAAAGCTTATAATAATATTATAAGCTAAATATGAGAGGAAAATAATTGATGACCAGATATTCAGATCAATTAAAATCAGACATAAAGAAAATTACATCAAGGATTTCAGCCGGTTTATTCGCATTTTTATTATGTGCATCATATGGTGTTACTAGTGTTAATCAAAATATTATTTATGCCGGTGAAATGTTGGGACAGACAAATTTTGATGACGGAGTAGGTCTTCCATGGCATACCTGTGAATCAGAAACCGGAAAAATGGAGTATGAAATTTCAGGCGGAAAATACAAAATAACAATAGTAAATCCGGGTGGACGTTCCAACAAAGGAGAAGACAGGTGGGACTGCCAGTTCAGGCACAGAGGACTGAAGATCGTTGCAGGACATACATATGAAATTTCATATGAGATAACAGCAAGCAAGGCAGGACAGTACTATACAAAAATAGGCAACCTTGACGGAGATGTTGAGATATGGCACAGTAATACAAACGAAAGTGATTTCGGTTCAAACTGGGGACTTATTCAGATAGGTGCAAATGAAACCAAGAAGGTTAAAATGACATTTACAACTTCTCAGAGCCTTGATGTTGCAGAATGGGCATTTCACCTTGGTGGTGACGGTCAATACACAAACGGAGGATGCTTTCCGGCCGGAACAGCTATAACATTTGACAACATGTCTCTTGTAGACAAAACAAGTAATGAAAACGATTATAAGGCAGAAGACAGCGGAGATACTGCAGGAATAAACGCGAATCAGCTTGGATATTTCCCATCATATGCGAAAAAAGCTACACTTATATCGGATTCGTCAGATCCTGTTGATTTTGATTTATACAATGGTGACGGAGAAATTGTGTATTCAGGGGAAACTATTGCTATGGGACATGATAATGATTCAGATAATGATGTTCATATTATTGATTTTTCTGAATTTGATGAGGAAGGTGACGGTTATTATCTGAAGTCCGGAGAATCCCAGAGTCACCCGTTCTCAATAAATAAACAAGTATACTCAGATATGCTTTACGATTCACTTAATTATTTTTATCAGAACAGAAGCGGTGAAGATATTCTGAGTGAGTACATATCATCAGGTGACGCAGATAAGCTTGCAAGAGGAGCAGGTCATAATCCTGATAATGCAAAAACTGATCTGGTATGGGGATACAGCGACAGTTATTCTCTTGATGTTACAGGTGGCTGGTATGATGCCGGAGATCACGGAAAATATGTTGTAAATGGTGGTATTTCACTTTGGACAATGCAGAACCAATACGAAAGAGTAACACATATCAAGGATGCAAATGCTGATCTGTACGGTGACGGTGCATTGAATATTCCTGAAAGCGGAAATGATATACCTGATCTTCTGGATGAATCAAGAGTTGAACTTGAATGGATGATGTCCATGATGGTTCCCGACAATTATAAATATGCAGGTATGGTACACCACAAGGTTCATGATATAAAATGGACAGGCCTTGCATTAGCTCCGGCTGATGATACAATGGAACGTATAATAAAGCCGCCAACTACTTCAGCTACGCTCAATATGGCAGCGTGTGCAGCTCAGGGATATCGCATCTGGAAGGAATTCGACCCTGATTTTGCTGATAAATGTCTTGAAAATGCCGAAAAGGCATATAAGTCAGCTAAAAAAAATCCTGATATGTATGCACCTCTTACTGAATCAGAAGGGGGAGGAGCATATGGGGACAATAACGTTTCTGATGAATTTTACTGGGCGGCATCAGAACTTTATCTTGCAACGGAAAATTCAGATTACTATGATGATTTGAAAAAAACCGATTATTATCTTAAAATCAACACATTACTTTCAGGAGGAGAGGATATTGATTCTGTAGGAAGTTTAAACTGGGGTAATGTTTCAGCACTCGGAAACATGTCAATTGCTCTTGTACAGGATGGATTTTCAGATAATGAGATAAAGACTCTTACAGAAAGTTTTACAGACGCTTCTGACTTTTATATAGATCTTGAAGATTCTCAGGGCTATGGAATACCTCTGAAAACATCAACCATTGATTCAGAATCCGGAATAATTCAGGGATATCCGTGGGGCTCAAATTCATTTGTTGTAAATTCAGCCATTATAATGTCATATGCATATGATCTGACAGGTGACCAGAAGCATTTTAACGGTGCTGTAAGTGCAATGGACTATATAATGGGACGAAATCCGATGGATTACTGTTATGTTACGGGATATGGAACCCATTTTGTAAAAAATCCTCATCATCGCTGGTGGGCAAATCAGGTAGACAGCATTTTTCCTTCAGCACCGGACGGTGTGCTTTGCGGCGGTCCTAATTCAGGGCTTGAAGATCCATGGGTAAAGGGACTTGGCTGGATTGCAGGAGAAAAAGCACCACAGCTTTGTTATGTCGATCATATAGAATCATGGTCAACAAATGAATGCACTATTAACTGGAATGCGCCTCTTGCATGGATGGCAGGATATATGACAATTGATTCAAAAAGAAAAGTATCAGCTGATGAAGAATCCGAGGATGATGAGGTAAAGGTCACTAAAAAACAGGATGATAAAACTGAAAAAACTCAGACAGCTCAAAAATCAGATAATAAATCAGATAAATCAACCGGAGACGGCAATGAAAAAGGCATTATACAAAAGGTAAAGGATATTCTTGCATTTGTCGGTGCAGGGGTTATAGGTCTTCTTACCCTTATAGGTTTTATAAGTGTGATAAGGGGTATTATTAAACTTATAAAAAAATCATCAGGCGGAAAATAAAATAGCTTATCAGAATGTCCTCTGCCTCTGATACACCAGATTTGAAATTTTTTTAAGGATCAGAGTCTGATTACAAATTAAATTGTATTTCTAAGCGGACAGTCTGCTGTATTAAAAAAGAGCAATCTCTTTATTTGAATGGAGAATATAAATTGGATAAATATCAGATACTAAAAAAGCATTTCGGACATTCAGCATTTCGTGAGGGGCAGGAGGAACTTATTGATAATATTCTTACGGGCAGGGATGTGCTGGGAATAATGCCCACAGGTGCAGGAAAATCAGTCTGTTATCAGGTTCCTGCATTGATGATGGAAGGTATTACTCTTGTTATTTCACCGCTTATCTCACTTATGCATGATCAGGTTGTATCACTTGTTGAGTCAGGCATAAATGCAGCATATATAAACAGCTCACTGACTTCTGCACAGTATTTCAGAACAATTGACAAAGCCAAAAATTCCGAATACAAGATAATATATGTTGCACCTGAGAGACTTTCAGCTGATGATTTTGTAAGATTGTCTGAAACGGTACATATTTCCATGATAACTGTTGATGAGGCACATTGTGTTTCTCAATGGGGACAGGATTTCAGACCAAGCTATCTTAAAATATCAGAATTTATTCAGAAGCTTTCATACAGACCGGTTCTGAGTGCATTTACTGCAACGGCAACTCAGGAGGTACGTGACGATATAAGTCTTATTTTAGGACAGAATGATCCGTTTGTTATTACAACAGGCTTTGATAGAAAAAATTTAAGATTTGCGGTTGAACGCCCGAAAAACAAGGACGGCGCACTGCTTGAACTGATAAAGAAAAACAGGGACAAATGCGGAATTATTTACTGTTCAACACGAAAATATGTTGAACAGGTATGCGGTACGCTTCAGGAACATAGTTTTAATGCAACAAGATATCATGCTGGTCTTAGTGATGAAGAACGTTATCAGAATCAGGAGGATTTTATCTACGACAGGAAAACAGTAATGGTGGCTACAAATGCATTTGGAATGGGAATAGACAAATCAAATGTGTCATATGTTATTCACTATAACATGCCAAAAAATCTTGAAAGCTATTATCAGGAAGCGGGGAGATCAGGACGTGACGGGGAGACTGCAGATTGTACGATTCTATACAGCGGTCAGGACGTCAGACTCAATCAGTTTCTTATTGAAAACGGTGATGAAATAAATGAAGATCTGACTGATGATATGAGACAGTCTGTAAGAGAAAAGGATAGGGAACGTTTAAAACTGATGACATTTTACTGCACTACAAATGAATGTCTGAGGGAATATATTCTGAGATATTTTGGTGAAAAATCACCTTCGTTCTGCGGAAACTGCTCAAACTGCAGTACAAATTTTGAGACAGCTGATATTACAACAGAGGCGCAGAAAATCGTTTCATGTGTCTACAGAATAGCACAGAGAAAAAGAAGTTTCGGAAGAATAATGATTGCTGACATTCTGCATGGAAGTAAGAACAGTAAAATTATATCTCAGGGCTTTGATACAATTTCAACATATGGTATTATGTCGGATGTTCCCACACACAGAATATGTTCCATGATAGATTATCTTATAGAGAAAAATTATCTTATTCTTTCAAATGACGAGTATTCAGTAGTAAAGCTTTCGGCATTGTCATCAGAGATAATCCGTGATAAAAAAAAGATAACCATGAAGCTGCCTAAGAACGTAAGACCGGTTACAGCTTCAGCATCAGCAAAAGAAGCTGATGCTAAATATGATGTAAATAGTGATTTATTTACGAAACTTAAGACTCTGAGAAATAAACTTGCCTCAGAAGCACATGTTCCTGCATATATTATTTTTGCAGATGCAGCACTGCGTGATATGTGCCGTAAAATGCCTAAGACAAAGGAAGAATTTCTTAATGTATCAGGTGTAGGGGATGTAAAGGCAGATAAATATTATGAACAGTTTACGGAGATTATAAGGGAGTTTTAATTATTTATATCGTAACCATCACCGCACAGGCAATAAAAGAATGCATCAGTTTAATATAACTGATGCATTCTTGTTATAATCTATTGACTTTTTGGAAATTTTATATTATAATAATTAAATATTAAATCGTATTAAGAAAATTAAGGGATAATTATATGTTTGGTTATTTAAAACCGTATAAGCCAGAATTAAAATTTAAGTATTATGAATATCATAAAAAATTATATTGTTCTCTTTGTAGTCAAATAGGTAGAGATTTTGGTTGCTTTTATCGTATCTTTGATAGTTTTGATATTACTGTGTTTCTTTATCTATTTGACTTTTTAAAGAAGGATAAGAATGAGTTTTACATAAAATGTCCGTTTCATCTTTTGAAAAATAAGAAAAAAAATATAATATCCTGTGAAGCCTTAGAATATGCATCATTTATAAATATGTTTTGGGTATTTACTAAGTGTAAAGATGATATTAAGGATGAAAAAAAGTTGCTTGGAAGGATAGGATACAATTTAATTCTGTTAAGTAGAAAGTTTAAAAAAGTATTTTATAAGTATAACGATATTATATCCAAAATAACTCCTATCATAGAAGAATATTATGAGTTTGAAAAAAATGCCTCGGAAGGTGATTTCGATAAGCTTTCAAATCAGATGGGACATTTGTATGGAGTTGTGTGCTATGAATATGCTTTAAATGGTGATTACCCAGAGTTACTTGATGATATATACGAAATAGGTTTCATATTCGGTAAATGGATTTATATTATTGATGCTTTAGATGACTATTCAGATGATATTGTCAAGCATAGATTTAATCCTATATTTTATTTATATGGTTATGATTCAAAAAACAAGGAGCATTTTATAGACAAGATAAGTATAATGCACATGTATATGACTATGCGCCTTTCTAATATTATTGTATCTTTTCCTGAATGTTACCAGAAAAATCTACTGGTAAATATTGCGGAATATGGTATGAACAATACTATCAGACGGATAATTAAACAAAAATATTTTGATGATCATATTAATAATACAAAAACAAAAGAGGAGTATGTATGATGTTATGAAAAAAAATTTGATTGATGATTATTCTTTGGATAAAGCTATAGAGCATGGTGATATAAGTTATTTATTAGAAAATACCGAAAACATTTATTATAACAATAACATTGATGAAAATAAATCAAAGAGAAGAAAAGATAATTCCATATGTTGTGACAATTGTGATGATTGTTGCTGTGATGATTGCGAAGGTGACAATTGTTGTTGTGATAATGGATGCTGTTGTGATGATGGATGCTGTTGTGAAGATTTATGATTTAGACCCAGAAGTTGATTAGTTATAATAATATCTGTGATATCATCATTACATTATAAAGAGCTAATCGAGAATATCCGGATTGGTCAGAAATTTCAGATTCGGAATCACTAAATAATCAGTAAAATAAAACAAAACTAACAGCTGGCAGTCAAATCTGTCAGCTGTTTAATTTTTTTTATTGACATTTACACAGTTTATTTTTCAGAACCAAATTAACATACATGTAACAAATATTTACAAATAAATAATTTCTTTGATATTTTTAGCTATAAATTAATTAATGATTTTATTCTACTTATTTTTTTATCGTCCTATTATCTTATCCTATTAAGCGTATAAACTATATTTGCATACATTCCTTCAGCTGCCTGATGTGGTGTCAGAATACCATACGATACAGCCTCTAAAGCGTCATTATAGTATGACTGCATCTGTGGGTTTTCCATAAGCGGATTTATTACACACGGGTTAATGTCAAGCAGCTCATTTGCAGCATCGTACATATTTCCTTTAAGCTTGTCTGTATTTTTAAGTGCGTCAAGTGCGTATTCACAGGCAGGTATTCCTCGTGTTGTTCCAAGAATCTTCGCACAGTCAGGATTGTTAAGCAGAAAATCGAGCAGGAGAGAGGCTTCATAAGGATGCTGGGAATTTTTATTTACAGCAAGCATAGTTGATGGTTTTGTAAACCAGCCTGTCATAAGGGCATTTTCACAAACAGGAGGCTTGCCTGCAATAAGTTTGCCGTCGTCCAGTGCATCCTCATATTTTTTAACTTCATCATTCCAATCACATATTCCGGCAATTTTTCCACTTGTAAATTCTTCATTTTCGTAAAACGGAAGTGAGCTGTTTTTCTGAGTCTGAATTGAAGGAATAACACCTGAATCAATAAGTGACTGATAAAATTCAAGTGCATCAGCAATATCATCAATTGAAAAACCTAATTTGCCGGCAGCTGTTATAAACTGTTTTCCTGTTTTTTGCTGTATATATATAACTGAAACATACCATGCGCTGTAACCGCTTCCGTTATCAAGGTTTAAAGGATAGCAGTTTTTCTTTTTGAATACATTTGCTGCATCAAAAAGATCATCCCATGTTTCGGGAACAGATACATTTAACTCTTTAAATTTATCTTCATTATAAAAAAGACTTATTCCTGTAATTGAAAAAGGGACAGCATTAATGATATTGTTTCTTTTTCCGTATTTTAATATGTCGTGGCTTAATCCGGACAGATTCAGATTCTGATTAAGAAGTTCAAGATCGTAAAATCCTGTCCCATTATATGACATATCATTGAGCCAGTCAAAGTTTATCTGCATAATATCAGCAGCCGTATCATTATTAATATCATCTGTCAGTTTTTGCTTCCATCCGTTCCACTCACCATAATCTTTTTCAACAGTTATATTTGTGTGTGATGTTTCAAAAAGCTCAATAGCTTTAAGTGTTGCTTTATTGCAGGAATCATCACCCCACCATGATATTGTAATAGTTACGGGTTCATCTGACGGCTTTATTTCTACAAATTCGTTAGTCTGTTTTTGAAAATTGCATGATGAGGAAATCAGAAGGAATATAGCTGCAAGAGCAGCAGATGCAATATTTTTTTTAGTCAGATTCATATTATTATTACCTCCTGTAAAAGTATATTTTAATCATGCTTATAAATCTGATATCCGTCCTTGCCTGTCTTTTTAACATTTTCAAGCATCTTATCAGCATTGTTCTGCATTTCGAGCGGGTCTGTCGGATGTCTGATAATTGAAACTCCGACGCTTACTGAGATAGGATGAGATGTTTTCTTATAGTTAAATCTTGTGTTAAGAGCCTTACATGTTTCTGATGCCTTCTGATATACAAATTCATCATTAGGAATCTGGGCTATAAATACAACAAATTCGTCTTTTTCAATTCTTCCGATAAGTCCGTAATTACCAAATATATTGAATAGTGTTTCAGCTACGAATTTAAGTACCTCATTTCCGCCTCTGTATGAGATTGTTGAATTTATAAGCTGAAAATCGTCAACATTAATAATAAAATATGCACATTCATCATACTCTGAAAGAATAGGAAGTATATTGTCGATGTTTTTATTGAATGCATCAAATTTTAATGTGTTTGTAGTAAAATCATAATCGGCAGAATTAAAATTACTGCTTATATTAAGCTGATTGATATTTGCGTTTGTATTTGCAGCAGGGTTCTGCTTGTGGTTTTTTGATTTTTTTGATAACCTGAACACAACAATATATGAGGAAATCATGAGAAGAACTGCATACAGTGAAAATAATGACATCTGTATTATCTGGTATATTTTTGCTTTATGACTCTGGTCTTCACAAAATCTTGTTCCTTCTTCATAACGCTGGGTAAGAAGCTTTTCTGTATAGCCTGAAATATAATCAGCATTTTTAGAATATTTACTTTTGTATTCGTATAGCGCATTTTTGTCTGAACTCTGTTCAATAAGAGGCTGGAGTTGACTGATATATGAGAAATATGTATCATTTAATGCATCTATAAGTAAAGCCTGTTCTTCAGAACCATCATTTCTGAGCTTGGTGTCAAATATTTCACATAATTCAAAAAGCTGTTGACTGTATTGTTGATATGCTGAAAGACTTTCCTTATCTCTGCTTTTAAAATATTCTTCTACATTTTGATTCATACTGTCAAAATCTGTGCGGAATTCATTAATCTGCTCATAAGACTCAGGATATTTTGCAAGGTCTGATGTGAAGATATTATATGTACGCATTGACAATACAGACATTACAGCAATAGTAACAAGCATAAAACTAAAAAATAATAAAAGCAGTATTTTCATTGCAGGTTTATTCAGTTTCATTTATAAAACCTCCGATATAAAAAATAATTATTAAAAATATACTTTACATTTGATAAGCATATATGTTATTATTATACCGTAAATTTTTCATGGAGTAAATATAAATTTGCAAAAAAACAGTATTATTTATGAAAAAATGTTGTTATTTAAGCTTATATAAAAAATTAGGATATGTACCGGGAAGTGACCAGTAAGCCATGCTGGATTTTGCAGAGTTGAAACACTGTAAAATCAGTAAATTGCAAAACAGGTACTCAATATTAACATAAGCAGAAAAGCAGGAGAGTTTAAATATTAAAAAAAGTAATTGTGAGACATGTACTAACTATGTGTATGATGACGATTCAGATTGTTATATTTGTATGGTAAATCTTGATGAGGATGAAATGTGCAGATTTCTGAGCGGTACAAATTACTGCTGTCCGTATTATCATATGGATGATGAGTATGGAATTGTGAGAAAACAGATGTAGATAATTATGAATAATTAAAATGACGATACAGTATCCTACGAATTCTGTACCGCCATTTTTTTATAATTTTTTTGTGTAGATATTTTTATATATTTATCTGAAATCGAACTTTATATTACCGCAATCAGTTTTAACACTCAATGTTTTGTCTTTTCCGTTGTTCTCATCATCAAGATTATTGTTTCCGTCTTTTGTGTTGCTTTCTATATTAAAGTCATCTCTGCTTCCGTTTACAGTTCCTTTTACGTTACCGTCATCTGTTGTAACTGAAAGGTCAGAATTACACGTGATATTATCTAATGTAACATTGCCGCATACTGTATTTATCTCTGTTTTTCCGGTATATTCACAATTTTCTGATTTAACGTTACCGTCAGATGTTTTAAGAGATAAGTCTGCAGAATATTTGTTTGAATTAATATTGATTGATCCACAGTCAGTAGTTATTCCCGCGTTTTCTTTGTACTCACAGTTATCTGATTTAACATTGCCGTCATTTGTATTTATCATGAATTTTCCGTTAAATTTGCAGTCTGAAAGTAAAAAGTTTCCGCTCTTTGTTGAAATATCAGAGTCACCATCTACAACCACATTTTCAATACTGATATTTCCGTCATCAACTGAAATTTCAAATGACTTTGCTGAAATATTTTCTGTTTTTATATTGCTGTTATCTGAATTTATTTTAAGAGCTGCTTTGCATTTTTCAGGTATCTGAATATATAATGATGAGTCCTGTGTGTATACTCCGAACTCAATCTTTTTTGAGGAATGCTTCTGGATCTTAAGAGTATCACCTTCAGTGACAGTATATTTTTTATACTTATTTTCAAAATATGTAATATGTATATCGTTATCCTCTGACTGACTGATATTTATGTTGCTGTCATCTTCAGATATTTCTATTATTTTGGTGGAACCTGATACGGTCATTGTTTTCTTGTCATAAGGATCTGTGAAAGATACCTTGTCAAAGTTGAATCCGGATGCTGCAAATCCTATAATAAATATTACTGTTCCGATTCCAAGGCATATGCCGCCTGTAAGACCTGTTTTTATTAATTTAAGATTTTTCATATCAGTTGTGCTCCTTTCCAATAAACATCTTTTTTATCCACTTAAGAAAACTTTCTGTTGATTTTATCAGTGACTTGGAAATACTTATCATTGGTTTGAGAAGAACAAGGAACAGGCCTATAAGGAATAATGAACCGCCTGCAATAATAATTCCTCCTGCATGTGATATTGTTATCATATGTATGAAACTATAGACCAGACAAACAATACCGCTAAGACCAAATGCTAACTCACATGCATACAGTGCAATGATACATGCCCATATAGATATGTATACTGCCAGTGCCACTGATGCAAAGGCAAGCAGAAGAGGAAACCAGATCGGAAATCCTGCAATGGCAAGAATTACCCATAAAGTTTTGCTGCTGGATTTTTCTTTGCTTTCTTTTATTCTTGTTTTTGCTAAAACTGCAATCGGCATTGTAAGCTTTATATTTCTGATGATGTCCTGTATACTTCCAAGTTCAGAAACAGCCTTGTCCTCCTGCATTTCATCCTCCATGCGGTCGTCAATACTCTCTGTATAGAAACTCAGGGATTTAATTACTTCATCATCAGGGTACCCTTGGAGTCCTGCCTTAATTTCAGTGATAAATTCAAACTTCGCAGTTAATAAACTGCGTGTGCATCTTGAAAATTCAATAGATAGAT
>OBID01000486.1_pt1 | contig 16260 bp, 6 predicted proteins | sample 1519781 | NCBI WGS metagenome assembly OBID01 (sample SAMEA3991478, study PRJEB22521) | metagenome | biome: anthropogenic terrestrial biome; feature: sewage plant; material: sludge | place: Sweden | collected 2012-09-26 | reverse complement strand
CTTCCGTATAACCTACATATTTGCCGTTAACCCACAAATACATATTAGAAGTTACAGAACCGAAATGGGCAATTACCTGGCGACCTTTCCAATTAGCCGGCAATTCTATGACACGCCGATAACTGCCCACCTGATTATCCTTTACAGGCACCTCCGGTGGATTGTCCTTAAAGTGGCCACGCCAAGCGAAACCGATATTTACATATTCGGGGTCACCATAACCATTCAGACTCCACATTCCCGGTACCGGCATTGTGCCCCAGGAGGTATCGTCGAACGTAGTCTTAAAGAAATCGACAGGACGTTCATCAGCATTAGCCACCCATTTGAATTTCCAACTGCCATCCAAACCCAAATAATTGGCAGATGATTTCATATTTCCAGACAATGCCTCGTTCTCCGATTCATAAGCGAAGAAATTGGAATGCATGGGGAAACGGTTCACCTCATTCACCTGGAGGTCATGCCACTCGGTAAATGTAGGATTAACAGTGATGTTAGCCGCTGACACGTGGAGTGCGATAGATTGCAATCCGATAGCGGCCGATAAAAATAGTATTCTCTTCATGTACTAATAAATAGATTTAATCTTAAACATTATGTTCACGTTGCAAAATTATACAATAATATACGAACGGATGTACATAAATTCGTAAAAAAAGAGGTCTAAATCGTATTTTTTCTAAAAAAGATCATTGGTACGTATCTCATCCGCCCAACGATGGTCTTTAGGAAACGGTTGTCCGCTCCAAGCCTTTTTCTGTGTCCAGTCAGAGGCCGCATCCGTCCAGAACGGATGATTTGCCGGCAATCCCAGTGGCAGGAAAGCTAATGATGTCATATACAGACTACCATTATTCGTATACCAGTCTGCCACATTCGGTTGACTGCCACAGAAACCAATAGTCAAGAATCCGTCTTTGATATTCTCATGACCGTCAAACATACGATGGAGCACACATGTGAGTGCCGCACGCACTTGTCCGTTGCTCAGGTCTTCCGGTAATTTCTGGTACCATGCCATCAGAGCGAGGGGTTGCATTGTTGCCATACGATATGGTATGGAACGGCCGAATACCGGGAATGTACCTTCCGGAGAAATAAATCTTTCCAGCACAATACTATATTTCTGGGCACGTTTCAGTTCACGGTCATAATATTTAGCATAATCTATACGGGTATATGCTTTTGAGTCTTTCATCGCCTGTAGTGTTTCAAGGTACATCGGGTGGAACACATAACTGCTATAATAATCAAAAGCGAAATCAGGACCATCCGAATACCAACCATCACCGGCATACCACTCTTCCACCTTGCGGATTGCCGAATTAACACGATACTGGTCATAACCGGCGCCGACCTTTGCCAGAAAGCTCTCTATGGTGGATGAGAACAGTATCCAATTGGTATAAGGAGGGTCTATGGCGCGCATACCCTGAAAATCTGCGATGTATCGTTGTTTGGTTATAGAATCTAGAGGTACCCACAATTGATCATAAGCTCTCAGGAAACTTTCTGCTACATAAGCGGCATCGACGAGTGCCTGTCCCTGTCCCTTCCACAACAGACAGTCAGGGCTCTTCGGGTCTACTGCATTGACATAACTTTTGAGAGCCCATTCGCGTATCTGTTTACGTTTGGCCCCTTCTGCCGTATGATCATCCGGCAGTGTAAGCCACGGGGCCACGCCTGCCATCAATCTCCCGAAACATTCCATATATGCCACGCGTTTATTACGCCCATCCCAGTTGGGACTAACCTCCAACCGCATATTTTTCTGCAAAGTGCCTTGCGACATATTCTTTAACACAGGTTCAGCCATCTGACACAACAGATTAACCCAATATTCCCGGTCGTTAGTCGTTTTCTGTTTCCCCTTCGCCTGAATGCCACAAACAGTCAACAGCATTATGAACAGCGTAAAAAATATCTTTTTCATATTAATCAATATTTATTTGAATCCAAAATTAAGAAAAAAAGCTCGTATTATTGCATTCTATACCTTATATTTTATATTTGTCATTTATTCTTGATAATAAAAGGGGCGGTAACTATAGCCGCCCCCTTCTCTTTTAACCTAAAAATACCTTGAAGAGTTTTATTAATAACCAGTATTTTGCTCTAGTACAGCATCCTTGTTCAAGTCAATCTCTGTCTGCGGGATAGGCCACAAGTTCTGAATTTTATCAGTACCGGATATCGCATAAGTAGCTTCCAGTGAAGAGTTAGACTTGGCATTATTCTCGGCGACAAAGTCTTTGTTCATCAAAGCACGTTCTTTCAGTGTTCCTGTACGCATCAATGTATAGCGGCGGTTCTCTTCCCCGATCAACTCGCGTGCACGTTCATCCAGAAGGAAGTTTTTGGTCATCTGCGATGCTGTCACCTGACCCAGGGAAGCACTGCCGAAAGCACGCGTGCGCAGTACATTGACAGCCGCTGCCGCATTAGCTGTATTATTAAGTCCGAGATATGCCTCAGCCATTAACAAATAGACCTCGCCAAGACGCATCATCGGTACATCATGAACACCAGAGTAACCGAATGTGTCATTCGGATCGAAGCAGTTCCATTTTGTGCAATATGGCGGTATCTTATAGATGGAATCATTCAATGCATCTGTTCCCACGAATTTAACACCGTTTACATAAAAATCGCGGTGAATATTTGCCTGTGAGTTTCTGATGTCACCTTTAGCATAGAGGCTCTGCATACGACTGCTCAGACGCATACGGGCAAGTCCACGGCCTCCGAGAGAATCACAAAGAGTCAATCCTTTTGATGAATACTGATAATAGGCTGCTACCCAACAGCGGCGCTGCTGGAATGAACCCGACTGACCGCCCGTTACAGAGTTGTTGTTCTCACTTTCATAGTTCCATATTGTTTCCTTATTACCCTGACTCCTGCGCATATAGCCCTGTACAAACATGTCATGGTAATAATCGCTGTAACTCAGACCTGAGCGAAGTGCCGTATTGAGAGAGAATTTGCCTGAATTTATAATCGTATTACAAGCATCAACAGCTTTCTGATAGGCACCTGTACGTATATACACCTCTGCAAGAAGCATATCGGCAGCATATTTGTTAGTTCTACTTCCATTGGCCACGCCATCAGGTTCGGGCAGGTTGCTGGCAGCATAAGTGAGGTCTGTGAGAATCTGACTGTTTACATCATCTAGAGAGGCACGGGTATAATCTGTTTTAGATGCAGATACAGGTTCTGTAATCAATGGCACACCGCCATAGAATACAGCCAACTGGTCATAACACCATGCACGCATAAATGATGCCTCAGCCTTATAACCGGCATTCTCCGCATCAGTAGCGGATGATGCACCTTTGTCTACATTGGAAATAATAACATTGGCCGCATTGATAATCTTATACAACATTTCCCAATAGACCTGAGGCGCTGAAGCGTCTGCTGTCAGAGAGGCATATTTATACATCGGTACCTCTATGCCTTGATATTGCGCAGGATCACACACATCCGTTCCTACTTGGAATACGCAGGGGAATCCCTGATTGCTACTGTATGAATATATCAAACTGAAATCATAATACATTCCTAAACAGAGGGCATTCATACCCTTTGAGTCTGTCAGGGTCGTTGCTGTATAACTTGACTTTGCTGTTTCATCAAGATAATCACTGGCACAGGATGTAGCGACAGACAACAGTGTCATTCCTGCCAAAGCGATTGATATATATTTATTTTTCATGATCATCATTTATTTAAGTGTTAGATTAATACCGATAACGAACGATTTGGTAAGTGGATAATTGTCTTCCCATGAACCTGAGCCACGAGAACTGAATGATGCTTCAGGATCCCAACCTACCCATGGTGTCCATGTATACAGGTTCGTACCTGTTGCATATACTGTCAGTGCTCCCAGACCGATCTTGTCGATAACAGACTGGTCGAATGTATAACTTACAGTGATGTCTTTCAGACGTGTGTAATTTGCCTTACGTGCATAACCATAACCATGAGTATTGGTATATGTAAGGCGCGGATATTCCTGACTCATATTTTCGGCTGTCCAGTAACCGAACACTTTCGGAGTGTTGATACGCCATGTCTCATCATAAGTCTTGATGTCCGTATTGTATTTCCACATACCCTGAGCTGTCTGGAAGAATATACTTAATGCCCAGTTCTTATAAGTAAACTTATTGGAAAGACCACCTGTCCAACTAGGATCGCTATGACCGAGTACCACTTTATCATCTGATGTGATCTTACCATCTTTGTTTACGTCTTCAAACTTGATGTCACCTGCTACGGCATTGTCATCCCATCCCTTATTAAGACCTGCATCTATTTCACTCTGCTGCCAGATACCCAACATCTTATAGTCGTATATCGAAGAGATTGACTTACCGATAAACCAACCATTACCTATATCATCTTTCTTATCACCATAAAGGTCGACAATCTCATTGTGGTTGGTAGAGAATACCAGGTTTGTCTCCCATGTGAAGTTTTTGGTTACAATGTTACGACTTGTAATCGTAGCCTCAAAACCAGTGTTTTCGGTTATACCGATATTCTCATAGACACTCTGATAACCGGTGATACATGGCAAGTTTCGTTTGAGTAACAGACCGGATGTGCGTGATTTGTAGAAATCGAAATTACCCATAACACGGTTATTGAATATACCCCAGTCAAGACCTACGTTGAAACTCTTTGTCGTCTCCCAGGTCAGGTTACTGTTACCGAGCATCGTTCCCGGGTAGATACCGGTAAGTGTGGTACCGTTCATTGCTATACTTGAAGCATTATATTTAGAGATAGTCTCGTACACGCTGATAGCCTCATTACCCGATTTTCCATAAGACAGACGAAGCTTTAAGTTGTTCAACCAGTCAGCCTGTTTCATAAAGTTCTCTTTTGCGATATTCCAACCTACAGCTACAGAAGGGAATGTTCCCCACTTGGATGTATTGGCACCGAATACAGAAGAACCGTCACGACGTACTGTGAATGTGAACAGATAGCGACTGTCATAAGAATAGTTGACACGTCCCATCCAACTGGATGCTGCATAACGGCTAGAATATGATGATGTAGTTTGTGTGGTACCACCTTCAAGGTAGTTGAACCCAAGGATATCATTGACAAAACCGACTGATTTGGCCGATGTCTGCAGATAGTTTTTGCTTTGGGCACTGAACAATCCTGTCAGGTCAATATGGTGTTTACCAAAATCCTTCGCATAAGAAAGGATATTTTCTATTGTATATGCATTTGTTTCATAATTGATGGTTTGAGCTGTTCCGTTCTTGTCATAAGAAGAGAGTCCGGCATAAGTGGATGTACGCGCAGGCAGATAGTTATAACCAATGTTCAGTCTATATTTCAGACCTTTCAGAGGAGCTATCAAGTTACCGAAATTAAGTTCCGCATAACCGTTACCATTGACATTCACGCTACGGCGCTCTGCCGTTTTGTTATAGTTGCAGAATGGAGAAACATACATTTCCTCAGGTGACATTGGCAATGTGTTGTAACTGCCATCATCGTTATATTCCTGACCATAAGGACTCATAGCCAGTCCCATCAGGAAGTTGACACGGCCACCGTCTTTATTATGAGAAGCGACATAAGCATTAGTTCCGATAGTCAGATATTTAGTTACCTTGATATCCAGATTGGCACGGAAACTGAAACGCTTGTACTGATAACCTTTCAATATACCCTTTTGGTTCATATACTCGCCTGAAACGAAATATGATACATCGTCAGTACCGCCACTGATACTCAAGTTATGATCCATTGTTATACCTGTCTGAGAAATCTCATCAAGCCAGTCGGTCTCCTTTCCTGCTTCATAATTAGCTTGTTCGCCAGTATTCGGCACCGGATCGCCAGTAACCTCCTTGCCCGTTTTTTGGTACATGTAATCCTTGTATTTCTGAACATACTCGGATCCATTACGCATTTCCAGTTTATGAGCATAGTCTTCTATTCCGAAGTAACCATTATAGCGAATAGTCGGTTTATGTCCAGCCTTACCGCGCTTTGTTGTAATAAGGATTACACCATTGGCACCGTTCGTACCATAGATAGCTACGGCCGAAGCATCCTTTAATATTTCCATACTCTCAATATCGTTTGGGTTGATATCGGATATGGAACCGCCCGTTTTACTGATTGGAATACCGTCTACTACGACATAAGGGTCGGTACTCGCATTGATTGAATTCTTACCACGGATAACGGTTGAAGGCCCCGATCCAGGGATAGAAGAACTTTGTGTAACCAGCACACCGGATGTCGCACCTTCAAGGGCCTGCATCACATTCGTTACTGGCAACTGTGACAGACGGTCTTTATTGACTGATGTAACAGAACCGGTAACATCAGATTTTTTCTGTGTACCATATCCCACTACGACGACCTCGTCGAGAGCTTTCGAATCTTCTGCTAGCGTTACATTGACAGGAGCTGTGCCATGGAATGCGATTTCTTTGGTCTTATATCCCACATAAGAGATGACCAATGTTCCACTTTGCACATTACTGATTGAGAAGTTACCGTCAAAATCAGTAACTGTGCCGTTTTTTGTTCCTTTCACCATAATAGTCGCACCTATAATAGGTTCGCCATTACTGCCTACGACCTGACCTTTCAGTTGAGCGGCCTGTGTAATGTTCTGCACTGCCTGCTCTGCGTATGAAGTTTGCGGAGCAATCCCCAAGCCGGCAGTCATCATCGTCAAAACGAATAGTTTTTTAGATGTTAATGTTAGATAAGCATTTTTCATTAATAGTAATTTTAATTATAGATTATGTCTTAATTTTATTTTATCGAAACAATATATTCCGAGTGCAAAATTATAAAACGTCTCTTAAAACGAGGTCTCTTAATCGTTATTTTATAGGAACAAAATGATAATTAACCCTTTTGCAATTAGGTTTTTTAAAGATATTGCCTATCTTTGCATCTTGAACTCAAGCTATGAATAATGAAAAGAATCTTATTAACATTACTAACCATATTTTGTATATCCATATTGAATGCCCAGATCTTGAAATGCAGAGTAATCGGCCATGTACTACCTTCATCATCTGACGAATTCCACTGTATATACTTTGATCATAGCGGACTCATGTGGGTCGGTTCCAGTTCAGGTTTGCTTTCGTACGACGGATACAATATCCATACTTACCGTTCGGCAGCCGCATCCCCGGGCATATTCCCCAACAATTCCATCATGTCCATAACCGAAGACCATCACAACTGTCTCTGGATAGGAACCCGGAACGGGCTGGTGAAAATGAATCTTCAGACAGGTGTCTGTAAAACATATCAGTTGCCGGAAGCCGAGCAACATATTATATATACGTTATTCACATCGAAAGACGGAACGATCTGGATCGGTACTGATGGAGGACTCAGTTATTACAAGCCCCAAACGGATTCGTTCTACACCTACGATTGGTCCAACACTGATGTGGTAGAAACAGACCATAAAAGACATAAGATACAACGATGGTATAGTGTAAAATCGATTATAGAGGATGACAACAATCATATATATGTAGGGACATGGAACAGCGGACTGTATCGATTCAGAAGAGGTTCCAACACTTTCTGCCATTATCCTACCATCAACAGTGAGAAGAAAGCTTATTCTCTGTATCTCGACCGACAGAAAAGGCTGTGGATAGGAACATGGGGCAGAGGTATCCTGATGATGGACAATCCTACTGATTTCAATAACACACGCACATACAGCTACAATAACGGATCAGATAAGTTTAGTACCATCTATAAGATAGCCGAAGATCCTGTTACAAACGCACTGTGGGCATGTTCCAGAGAAGGCATCAGTATTCTGCATCTCAACAACCTCAGCAAGGGGTTTACCAATTACTCAAGTACCAGCGAACCCAAATCCAGGACTCTTGGCTTCAATGCCGATATGATAACCGACAAGATGGGAAACTTCTGGTTGGAAACTTATTATGACGGCATTACCCACATCAACACTACGCCTTCAATGTTCAATATATGTAAGATCAACGATAACAACAAGTATTCCGTATGTTCCATATTTACAGAAGACGGCATTTCTTTCTGGCTCGGTCTTAAACCGTTCGGACTGGCTTTCTATAATCGCAGTACTGGCAATATCACGATGGGCAACAGTATACCAGGACTCGCCAATATGAAGGATGACATGATGAATTCCACCTTTTCTTCCATTGTCCGTAGATACAACGGTGAAATATGGTTCGCCAACAACAGTTATGGCATCATGGTCTTCAAGAAAGGTGAAACTACAAGAACTTTGGATTGGGACAACACCCATTATCTGTCGGCAGAATATGTCACCGCCTTACATCAGGACAAATATAAGGTGATGTGGATAGGTCAACGTTCAGGAATTAGTATCGTATATCCTGACAACAAAGGCGTAAAACTGAATATCAAATACGACGGGAACAGTCTTTCCGACTGCGAGGTCCTGAGTATCAGCAGTGATTCCAGGGGTAATATATGGATTGCTACTGAGAATGAGGGCATCATCCGCATCAGTGGCAATCCATACAACATAAAAAGTCTGAAATGTCATCAGTATAATCCCGGGAACAATAAATACTTAGTAGATGATGCCACCAATTGTTACGAAGATCGGTCCCATCGTCTTTGGGCTATATCACATAGTGGCGGATTATTCAGATATAATGCCGCCAAAGACCGTTTCGACTATATGAACACCGAATATCATATAGAGGACGACAGGGCTTTCTCTATTAACGAAGACGAATATGGCAACCTGTGGATTACGACAGACAAGTCGCTTGTCAGAATAGCCATTTCCAAAAAGGGCAAATGCGTAGTCACCAGTTTTGCCAACGAAGACGGCTTCGGCGATGTATTGTTTCAACCCAATGCCACATTCAAATATGGTAAAGAACTGTTTTTCGGCAACAGGCGCAGTTTCTTTTCGTTTATTCCCAAGAATAATTTCAGAAGTCTGTCCAATAAATTGTCCAACCTCATCGTTACAGACATTTTTATCAACGACAAATCTTTCATTTCGCTCGATTCGGCATTGGCACATACTGTCTCTGAATATATGCCGGCCTTTACACGGAAAATTGTAATACCTCCTTCTATCGAAAAGTTCAGCGTTGAATTTGCATTGCTATCTTACTCTAATCAGGACCAGAACAAGTATGCATACAAACTGGAAGGCTACGATACAGATTGGCGTTATCGCGATGCCTCCATTCGGAGGGCCACTTTCGAGAACTTACCCTCGGGCACATACAAACTTCATATCAAGGCTGCTGACAGTTACGGCACATGGCGCGAACTTCCTTATACCATAACCGTAAGGATATTGCCTCCGTGGTATGCCACATGGTGGGCATATATCATCTACCTGCTCATTGTCTCTGGCATTATTTATGCTTCCTTAGCATGGTACAAGGAACATCTTAAGACCAAAAACCGTCTGCAGATGGCGGTTGTTTTCACAAACATCACCCATGAACTTCTCACTCCTCTCACCGTGATTTCTGCTGTCGTGGACGACCTACGTATGCACGCACCCCAATTCGACAACAGTTATAATATGATGCAAGGCAATATCAGCAGACTTACCAAACTGCTACGACAGATACTGGAAGTGAGAAAATCGCAGGCCGGTCAACTGAAATTACTTGTGTCGAACGATGACTTAGCTGCATTCGTCCAGACTGAATGCAGTAACATACAGCCGTTGATGGAAAAGAAAAAGATTACATTCAACCTCAACTGCAATCTAAAACATATCGATGCATGGTTTGACCCCGACAAAATGGATAAGATCATATACAATCTGCTATCTAATGCTGTAAAATATACAAACGACGGTGGACAGATAGATGTATCCCTGTCGACAGACGGCAACAAGGCGGTTTTGGTGGTTTCGGATAATGGAATCGGAATTTCTGGAGACAAGATTAAAAGTCTGTATCAGCGTTTTCTGGATGGCGACTATCGTAAAATGAATACGTTGGGTACAGGTATAGGTCTGTCCCTTACACACGACCTCGTCAAACTCCATCATGGCAAGATAGAATGTAAGAGTGCAAAAGGCAATGGTACTACATTCATTGTCAGCATCCCCATTGTCCGAAATGCTTATAGTGATGCAGAAACAGACACATCAGCGAAAGCTAAAATGATAGAAATAGAAAAACAGACGATAAGCGACATAGAAACAGCGACAGACACCGTTCGTGAAAACAGTGGCAATGACAATGAATACCATCTGTTGATTGTTGAAGACAATGAAGAATTGCTGGGAATCATGCAAAAACTTCTTTGCAAAAAATACAATGTAAGCACGGCGAAGAATGGGCAACAAGCTCTTAACATCTTAAACCGTGAAGAACTAGACATCATTATTTCCGATGTGATGATGCCTGTCATGGACGGTATAGAACTGACCAAAGCTATCAAGGGGAACAAAGATTATGCCCAGTTGCCCATTATTCTTCTTACCGCCAAGACTCGAGATGAAGACCGTAACCTAGCTTATGAAACTGGTGCAGATGAATATATCACCAAACCGTTCAAGTTAGAAGAACTGCAACTGCGCATTGACAATATCATAGCCAATCGCGAGCGGATACGTCAGAAATTTACAGGGTCCCCCACCTTTGAAGTCAGCGAACAGCATTATAGCAGTCCTGATGAGATATTTATTGAGAAAGCCATCGCTTGCGTGAAGAATCATCTAGACGATGCAGATTACGACCGCGACCGTTTCGCGTCCGACATGTGCGTCAGTTCATCTACGCTCTACAACAAGCTCCGTGCCCTTACCGGCCAGAACATCACCGGATTTATCAATTCCATCCGTCTCAAGGAAGCTTGCAGCATAGTCAGACAAAATCCTTATATACAAGTATCCGAACTGGCTATGAAAGTAGGATTCAATACTCCGAAATATTTTACGAAGTGTTTTAAAGCTGAATTCGGAATGCTCGTCAAAGAATATATTGACAAGGAGATATTGAAATAAAAAAGTTGTTAAATACATCAAAGTACTTCATCTGAACAATACAATTTTAATCGTATCATCCAGATGAAGTAAAAATAAAGCCTTAAAACAATCCAATTAACACTACCTAAATATCATTTATAAGTATTTTATTCAGTATATAATTAATATCCCGGATTCTGTTTCAGATTACTATTATTCTGCATTTCCACCTGTGGAATAGGCCATAACCATCCTTTTGTAGAATCAAATTTACGGGTTTCTTTCTTTTCAGTTTCAAAAACCCATTTGGATGGATTTGTCGGATCAGATAATTTTGAAGTAACATATCCATATACATCATGAACCAAAGATTCATCTTTCCATCTTAACATATCAGCGTATCGCGTACCTTCCATAAAAAATTCGACTCTACGCTCATGACGAAGAATATTTCTCAATTGATCTTGGTTTAAACCAGTCCCTTCTACATTTTCAATTTTCGGCATGTTAACACGAGCACGCACCTGATCTATCAGATCATAAACTTCCTGCCCTGTATTACCAGATTCTATTAATGCTTCGGCACGCATCAACAAAACGTCTGCATATCTCAGTACGATGGTATTTAATGAATAATTATATGAGTCTGTACCATTAATATCAGCATATTTTCGAGGACGAGCTCCACAAGGTACCTGATCATTTGCAGGAATAAATGTACCTGAAGCAGTCTTTGAACCAGGTAATACTATAGAAGCAGCCATTCGAGGATCACGGTTCGTATACGGATCCTGATCTTTGTATCCGGATTTGGTATCTGTTATAGGAAGACCATTCGTCATATAATACGAGTCAATTATAGATGAAGTTACATTAGGAGTAGGCCAATCTACAAAAGAGAGACGCGCACTAGGCCATGATTGGTTCTGCGAGTTCTTAATATATTGTATATCAAATATAACCTCTACATTGTTTTCATTAGCCTCATCGAATAATCCAGCATAATCAGGATATAACTTGTAGACGCCCATATCCATGACCTCTTTAGCGGCAGTCGCCGCATCTGCCCATTTCTGATTATATAGTAAAGTTTTACATTTTAATGTTAGAGCGGCACCTTTGGTCACTCTTCCAATATTACTACCTGCATAAGAATTAGGTAATGCCGAGGCTGCGGCATCCAAATCACCAAGTATGGCAGCCTGAACTTTATCCTTTTCAGTACGAGTGACTTTTGCGCTATCCAGTGTTTGAGTCCCCATAATCAATGGAACATCTCCGAAATAGGTAATCAGATCAAAATAAGCATAAGCACGTAAGTACCGAGCCTCTGCATTCATTTGTTTTTTAACATCGTCGGAAACATTAGCTGCTGACAAATTTGCTATAAATGTATTTGCACGAACTATTGTTTGATAATCCTGTTTCCATTTGGCAGAGGGTCCCCAACTAGATGCATTCTGAGCCCATTCTCCGAATTCTTTTGAGCCTTGCCATGAATCCTGACAATAATTATTGTCAGACATAAAATCTAACTGATACCAGAAAGCGACAGTTTCAGTTGGCGGAATTGAAGCATATACGCCCATTAATCCCATCTTACATTGTGTTTCATTCTCGTAGAATGTACCAGGCGACAATGTATCCAAAGGTGATCTATCAAGCAAATCACTTGTGCATCCACAGAATATCGTCATTAATATTCCGGAAATTAAATATTTAATTTTAGTCATAATAATTTTTTCATTTAAAAGTTAACGTTTACGCCAAAGGTATATATCCTAGTCTGAGGATATGCTTCCGCACGAGTCTGACTAGTTTCTTTCTCAGGGTCAAATCCTTTATATTTAGTAAATGTCAGAGCATTCTGTATACTTGCATACAATCTAACCTTACATCCTCCAAGAACTCTTACTAAATTTTTATCAAAGGTATAACCGATTTCTATATTTTTTAATCGTAAATATGACGCATCTTCCATATAGAAGGTAGAATGAATATTATTTCTAACACCATCTGTCGTAAGGCGTGGATATTTATTTGATGGATTATCTGGTGTCCATCTGTCCAACCACCAGTCACCCATATTGGCGAAACCGCTGAAGCACGTTGCTATTTCATAATAAGTATAACCATCAATACCTGCTACGCCTTGCCAGAACATGTTGAAGTCGAAATTTTTCCATTCCAAGTTACAAGAAAATGCATACGAAACATCAGGGAATTGTTTTCCTATTACCTGACGGTCATGATCCATATCCACTACACCATCACCATTTAAATCTTTGTATTTAATGTCACCTGGTTGTGCGGTGTAATTAGAAACAGAAGTGACTCCTGATTTCAGTTTATATTGTCGGTCAGCATAAGCTACATTAGGATCACTGTTGTTTTGCCAAGTAAAATCACTTATCTGATATATTCCGTCTTGTACATATCCATAGAAAGAATTAATTGCATATCCCTCAACAACAGCCGTTGGAGCACTAATAATAGGACTAGCGCCATTCAAATCCGTCACTTTGTTCACAATATGTGAAATATTGGCAGAAGCTCTCAATTTCAGACCGTTAGAGAATATCTTGTTATAACCGACTGTAGCTTCTATACCTTTATTTTGTACCTTTCCTGCATTTACATAAGGAGCACTCAGATTTCCCATTGTCCATGGAATTGGTGTCTGCATAAGGATGTCATTCGTATTCTTAACAAAATAATCCATACTTACATTAATACCATTTCTAAATGCTACATCAAGACCTATATCTGTCTGTGTTGTCGTTTCCCATGTTGTATTTTTGTTTGTCAGACTCTTCACTGCTACACCAGACTGTAATGTTCCTCCTAAAGAATAGTTTTGTCCTGTTGATAAGATATCACTTCCTACATAATAGGAATTAATATTCTGATTACCCAATTTACCCCATGAAGCGCGGATCTTCAACATATCCAACCACGACTTCGTAGATTGCATAAATTTTTCTTCTGAAATAATCCATCCTGCAGAGAAAGAAGGGAAGTTGCCCCATTTGTGACCATCGGCAAAACGGGAAGAACCATCACGACGTATATTTGCCTCAAACAAATACTTGTTATCATAAGAATAATTCAAACGGCCGAAATAAGAACGCAGACCTAAATCATATTCTCCGGAATTGTTAGTTTGAGAAGAGGCATCACCTAAGTTTAATTCCCACTGAGTGTTGTTAACATAGCCAGAACGATAACCAGAATTCCATTTCCATCTGAAATATTCTTCTGAATAACCTGCCATTACGCCGATTGTGTGTTTACCAAATTTATGATCATACTTTAATAATCCTGTCAATAAAGACTGAGTATTCGTAGAATTCGTTTCTGTCAGATTAGATGCTAAAGTTTTTGTACTTCCATCCATATTTTCAAGTGTGACATTTGCATTGATGGCGTTTTTGTCTCCATGTTCTACATTATAGCCATAAGTGAGCTGCAAACTGAATCCATCTAAAAATTTATACTCGCCTTCTATCTGACCGTTAAAATTATAACGTTTATTCTTAGTTTTGCTACCTTCTTCAGCTTCTCCATAATAATTACGTTCACCATTGACTGCCATCCACTGACCGTCCGTTGCTTTTATCGGATATATAGGTGCCAAGGTTGAATACCATATCGTACTCCACAAGTCTGTGGGCTGCCATTGCGTTCCGACATTTCCTGCCAAACGAGTTGTAACACGTAATTTTTTGTTCAAGAAATATGCGTCAATATTAGACCTAAAATCTGTTTTACGATAATTGGTATCGATTAATATACCATCTTGGTCAAGGTAACCAAGCATAACAGCATATTGTAAATTATCAGAACCACCACTTACATTAAACCTGTGATTCTGCATATTGGCAGTATGATAGTATATATCAAAATAGTCGTTGTTTGGATACATTGAATCATTGCCTGCTTTGTATTTTGCTATCGCTTCATCAGAATATTTATTACTCATACCCATATTCTGGCAAGCCTCGTTATACAACGTTGTATATTGATAAGAATCTAATGTTTTAGGTAAAGATGTAGCTTTTTGAATACCGTAATATCCAGAATAAGATACATTCATCTTACCAGCCGCGCCTTTCTTTGTGGTAATTAAGATAACACCATTTGCGGCACGGTTACCATAAATAGAAGCAGATGCGGCATCCTTTAATACGGATACTGAACTGATTTCGCTCGCATCGACATCATTCATATTGCCAGGAAAACCATCTATGATAACAAGAGGGTCACTGTTATTCAATGTTCCAACACCACGGATATTGATTACAGCTCCATCAGATCCCGGCTGACCAGACTTTTGTAAAGCGTAAACGCCAGATGCTGTACCTTCCAAGAGAGTTGATGAATTAGTTATTGGTCTATCTCCCAGGTCAGCAACAGACACACTTGAAACAGCACCTGTAAGATTCGCCTTTTTCTGTGTTCCATAACCGACGACAACTACTTCATTAATAGATTTAGCATCTTCTTTCATGGTTATTTTCAATGCAGATCCATTTTTAAAAGGAATAACCTGTGTCTTATAACCTACGTAAGAAATTTCCAGCTCACCAGAGTTAACATCATTCAAAACGAATCCGCCATCTAAGTCTGTCACAGACCCCTTGCTTTCTCCTTTCACTCTCACTGTCGCACCTATTATAGGTTCACCATTTTCATCCTTTATAATACCACTAACATGATGTTTCTCGTCAGAAGATTGTTTTTTCAACGTTTTCGGTGATATTACAATAGACTTCTCAGAAATCATTTTGTACTCAAGATTGCAATCATTCAGTACCTCATCGAGAATTTCCTTCACAGAAACATTGTTTCTGTTGACAGAGATTCCAGTTTTTTGATCAACAATCTCATTGCGATAAGAGAACTTGTAAGTTGTGGATTTCTCAATCTCGTTTAGTACCCGTTTAAGCGAGACATTTTTAAGATTAATGCTCATCTGTTGCTGCTGAGCCTGCACTTGCACTATACAAGATAGTAACAAGAAAAACATCACTACAAGATGTCTTGCATTCTGCCTTTTGTTCATTTGTGTAAAGACTTTAAAGTTAATAATTCGGCGCCTTCTTTATGCGTCTCAAAAGAGTATACGGCACAATTAATTAAAAGTACCGAAAAAAGTGTAATTTTAACATTAGAATTTTATTTTCCAGTTAAAGATACTATATGTTTACTAACTTTATAATTCATATCATAAGCTTCCGACAATATTCTCAAAGCTA
>OBID01000485.1_pt1 | contig 16261 bp, 12 predicted proteins | sample 1519781 | NCBI WGS metagenome assembly OBID01 (sample SAMEA3991478, study PRJEB22521) | metagenome | biome: anthropogenic terrestrial biome; feature: sewage plant; material: sludge | place: Sweden | collected 2012-09-26 | reverse complement strand
ACGCTTGGGGTCACGCTCAACATATTCTTCAAGCGAACCAAATGCTTCTTCTTCTCCCTCAATACACAGCTTCACATTGACGCCCGTCAGAGCATCGGGGCCTCCAAGCGCCTTTATGGCAGCAAAGTGCTGGACAATGCCCGACTTATCATCGGCGGCGCCGCGGCCATAATAGCGGCCGTCATCTTTTTTGGTGAGTTCCCAAGGGCTGCTCTCCCAATTTTGCACCTCTTCGGGAGCAGGCTGTACGTCATAGTGACCGTATAAAAGCACGGTCGGGGCGTCGTGACTAACAAAATGAGTCGCCCAAACAACCGGAAAGTCAGACCCAATATTCAGAAGCTCAACATTTTTGAAACCTGCCTTTTCAGCAAGCACTTTTACGTGAGCAGCGCATTCCAAATTAGGCTTTGGGTCATAACCTTCAAATGCCAATGAGGGAAAGGTGACAAGAGCGGCAAGGTCGCTGATAATCTCATCTTGATTTCTTTCGATAGCTTCTTTGAGGTTCATGCTCATGGGATTACGCTCCTTCACGTTTTGTCAAAATATAACAGCAATGAATGCGCGGATTTTTTTCAAAATCTCGGGGCATCGTCATTTTTGTAATGTCTTTTATGATGAATCCCTCGTGCTCAAGCGCGTCTTTTTCTAGAGAGAAGCTCCGCTTATTGCAGGAAAAAATTATCTCGCCATCAGCCGCAAGCAAATCGCCCAGCTTTTTAATCAGCTCTACGTGATCGCGTTGAACATCCCACGTATCGTCCATGCGCTTTGAATTTGAGAAGGTCGGAGGATCGCAGAAAATCACATCATAGCGCTCATCTTGCTGCCGCGCTTCATCAATCCACGTGAGTACATCTTTCTGAATAAAGCGATCGTGCTCGCTCATGAGTTCATTGCGCTGCATATTGCGGCGTGCAATATCAAGATACGTCTTTGACATATCAACCGTCGTGGTTGCCTTTGCGCCACCGCTCGCCGCGTAAACACTCACCACGCCGGTATAGGCAAAGAGGTTAAGGAATGTTTTATCGGCTATGCGGTCATAAATGAGTTTCCGCACATCACGGTGGTCAAGAAATATGCCCGTATCGAGATATTGATTCATGTTGACCTCAAATTTAAGGTCATTTTCACTCACTATGCCCACAATGGGGCCCTCTTCAACGTTTGCGAAATACTGCTCTTTTCCGCGCTGGCGTTTACGCTGTTTGAGGATTACGTCCTGCTCAGGCACCTCAAAAATCTTGACGCAAAGATCCTTCAGCGCTTCCATACGCGCTGAGGCCAAACGAGGATCAACCTCGCTAGGAGCCATATATTCAGCGATACGCACCCAGGTACGTCCCGCGCTTGGCCCTGCTCCCTGATACAGTTCGATAGCGCAATTAAAATCGGGCAAGTCCGCATCATAGACGCGATAGCACGTAACGCCCGTCTTGCGCGCCCACTTTTCAAAATGCTTATACATTTTCTCAAGGCGATTCTCTATGGCCTCGGTATCAATTTCAAATTTTGGCGCAATGACGTGCTCGCCTTTGCCACCAAATGCCTCAGGATGCTGCTTCAACTGACCAAATTGGTCATTAACAACGGGAGCGGCGACTTCTTGCGCCTCGCCCACCTCGTACACCCGAACGGGAGAAAGAATACGTCCGTTGTAGAGTTCTTTCTCGCGCTTTGGAATCATTTCCAAACAATTAGAAAGACGTACATCCGGCGTAATAACCGCAAGCTCCCAACCCATGAAGCGCTTGCGGACAACTTCCGCTATATCCTTATAGATTTCGCACACTTCATCGGTGCTGGCAAGGCGCTCACCATAGGGAGGATTGAGCGCAACGAGACCCTTCGTCTCGTCCACAGGCGGCAGTGCCGCGCGCATGTCGAGGCGTTGCAAAGAAATGTACGGGTCGAGTTGAGCGCGACGTACACAACGACGGGCAATGTCGATAGCACGGGCGTCAAAATCTGAACCCAAGATTGGAGGCAATGTTTTCAGGCCCTCTTTGCGTCGGTTGCGTGCTTCATCAAGCAGCGCTTCCCATGCTTCCTCATCATGCTTTTTCCACTTGGTAAAGCCCCAGCGCTTACGCAGCAAACCAGGAGCGATATCGGCAGCCATCAGCGTGGCTTCAAGCGGCAGTGTGGCAGAGCCGCACATAAAGTCGACAAATGCCCCACCCTCGTTTGCGATACGCGGCCACTCAGCAACCATCAGCATTGCGGCGGCTAGAGTTTCTTTCATTGGCGCTGCAACCTGAAGACCTTCTTGGCGGTAACCGCGTCGGTGCAACGGTTCGCCCGACAGATCCAAGGAAAGACGTGCTTTGTTGTCCCGCACGAGAACGTTTATGACGATATCAGGCGTCACGGTGTCAATGCTAGGACGACGATCAAAAAGCTCACGGAAACGGTCAGCAATCGCGTCTTTGATTTTGACGTTGGTGAACTGCGTGTTGCGCAAAGAATCGTTGGTACCCGTTGTTTGAATGATAAACGTACCGTTTGCACTTAAATGATCCTCCCAAGGCATTGCCTTGATGGCCTCATACAGCGTTTCGGCGCTACTAGCGTTCACATCGCCCAGCGAATAGAGCACACGCGAAGCGAGGCGGCTCCACAAGCAGATACGATACGCATCTTTCGTCGTGCCTTTACAAAGCACACCAGCACGCTGAGGACGCACACTGTGCGTACGCATCGCGCGCAACTCATCAGCAAGCATAGGCTCAATGCCAGTTGCGCAGGTTACAAAATAATCATGCATCTCAAAAGGTGCAGACATTAGCATTCTCCAAAATAGAGCTTCACGATGGCTTGCGTCCCAAGGTCTGCACAACCCTGGTCACTCAAGCGCTCATAAAGCTGCTTTGCCAGCATAGTGCCTGGCAAATCGATTTCCATTTCATCTGCTTGCTCGAGAGCAATACGTAAATCTTTGATGAAATGCTTAATAAAAAACCCGGGGGCAAAATCGCCCTTGAGTACACGCGGTCCATAGTTCGAAAGTGACCAAGTTTGTGACGAACCGCCAGAAAGCGTATTAATCACTGCCATCGGGTCAAGACCAGCTGCCTTGGCATAGGCAAGCGACTCAGCCATACCCATCATCGTCGCGGCGATGTTAATCTGATTGGCCATCTTGCAGTGTTGCCCGCATCCCGCGCTGCCATGGATTGCGTAGTTCGTACCCATCGCTTCAAAGAGTGGTAACGCACGATCAAACGCAGTCTGTTCGCCTCCCACCATGATAGTGAGTGTCGCGTTTTTCGCTCCCACATCGCCGCCCGAGACGGGTGCATCAAGCGCATGCTTTCCGGCTGCTTGCGCCTCATCAAAAATACGTCGCGCGAGCGAAGGAGATGAGGTTGTCATATCGATGAGCAACGCATCTGCTGGCGCGTGAGCAATAATGCCCTCTTGGCCGAAGTACACCTCTTCAACATCGGACGGATACCCAACCATCGTGATAACAACATCACACTGCTGTGCCACTTCGGCTGGCGTCGCCGCGCAGAGCGCACCGCGCTCAACGAGGTTATCGGTCTTTTCTGCCGTGCGATTAAAGACCACCAACTCGAAACCTGCGTCTATGAGATGCCCTGCCATGGCATTGCCCATCACACCAGTTCCGATAAATCCTACCTTACCCATACTTCAAATCCTCTCGGGTTTATTTCTCAAGTTTTTCTGCAAGCCACGCAATATTGTGGCCAAGTGTTGTCATGACGTCCATCGCCTCTGCGTCTTCGGCAACCATACCTTTGCCCGAGCCGAATCCATCGTTCCAGTACGAAGAGCCCACCGTAATCATCTGGCTAATAGTAAAGAGGTGATTCATCGTATCGAACGCGTGAATACCACCCTCGCGGCGCGCGACAACAACTGCCGCACCAAGTTTACGTTTGAGCAAATCGTCATTCGACCGCGCAACATAACCGATACGATCGATAAAAGCTTTCATCTCAGCGGACACATCAGCAAAATAGGTTGGTGAGCCCAGAATGATCACATCTGCCTTAAAGACCTTGGGCATTATTTCATTGAGATAATCTTTGCGCCCATGACAGTTGCCGTCTTTAATCTCGCGGCATTTTCCGCAACCAGTGCACCCTCGCACGTCCTTCGCGCCGATGTTAATAATCTCGCAAGTATGTCCCGCATCGGCGATTGGCTTTATCGCCGCCTGCAACATTTCATACGTATTACCGTCACGACGAGGAGAGCCGTTAATGGCTACTACTTCCATGCAAGCACCTCTTCACTGGTGATAATATGCGCACCTGCCTCGCGCATTTTTTCAATCGCTTCTTCTCGATCATTGGGATGAACATTGATGGCAGGAGTCACGTCTTCAATAAGCGACACGTTGAAACCTTCAGAGATTGCGTCGAGCACTGAGAAGAGAACGCAGTAGTCAGCAGCCAAGGCGCACACATACAATTCGGTGGTGCCGATCTCTTTCAGATACTCGCTGAGTCCGGTACCTGAAGAGCCATCATTATTAAAGAACGCAGAATACGAATCAACGTTTACATCGGTTCCCTTAAGGATAAACTTGTCGATATGCTCACTATCAAGTTCTTCAACAAGTTCCGAACCAAACGAACCAGTAACGCAATGGTCAGGCCACAACAGCTGAACAACGCCGTCTTTCTCAACGGAATCGCCCACATTTTTGCCATGGGTCGACGCGAATGAAATATGACCCTCAGGATGATAATCAAGCGAGGCGACAACCACGTCAAAATGAGGTATAAGTTCATTAATTCTCGGCACAATGGCGCGACCGCCGGTAACAGGTAAAGCTCCGCCTTCTACAAAATCATTTTGTAGGTCAACAATAAGCAGTGTTTTCATGGTTCTCCTATTCGATTTCGGTCGCGCTTGCTTGGCGCGCTTTCAAAACAAGGTCATAACGCATATCGTGCAAAGATTTTTCAAGACCCACAGGATAAGAATGTGGATTTAAGAAACGAATTTGGGTTTCATGCAGATGAGAAATTTCTTCTCGGGCATGCGCCTGAATCTCAGGGAGTGACGGCAACTCGCGTACAGCTTTGCCCTGTTTCATAAGCGGCGTAAGCAATTCACGACACTCACACTGCGCACTGAACTTCTTTTGACGCGTGCTATCCTGAGGATCAACCATTACGGCTTCACCATCGAACATACGGTCAATTGAGTAAACCATATCACCTACAAATGTTCCCTCTTTATTAATGTATCGACGCACACCCTGTACGCCCGGTACGGTCATTTTATTGGCCTGCTCACTCACCTTGATGCGCGGCTCCCAAACATCACTGCCGGGTTTTCTAATCGCCGTTAACTTATACACACCACCAAGCGAGGGCTGATCAAAGGCGGTGACCAATTTCGTCCCCACTCCCCAGACCTCAATAGGCGCGCCCTGATCTTTGAGCGATGAAATCGTGTACTCATCAAGTTCGTTTGACGCGTAAATCTTTGCGCCGCTGAGCCCTGCCTCGTCGAGCATTCTACGAGCTTCCTTGCTCAGATAAGCAAGGTCGCCTGAGTCGATACGTATACCGGCAAAGTGCTCACCGCGAGCTTCCATATCGAGGCCCACCTTAATAGCTTTACGCACACCCGCAAGCGCATCGTAAGTATCAACGAGAAGCACAACATTATTACTCGAGGTACGAGCGTAGGCCTCAAATGACTCTTCTTCACTATCAAACGCCATAACCCATGAGTGAGCATGTGTGCCCGCCACGGGAATTCCGTAGAGTTGTCCAGCAAGCGTATTGGCCGTCGCAGCGCATCCGCCAATATACGAAGCACGGCTCGCCATCACGCCACCATCAGGCCCTTGAGCTCGGCGCAGTCCAAACTCAAGAATCGGGTCACCTTGCGCCGCAATCACACAGCGCGCCGATTTTGTCGCAATAAGCGTCGAGAAGTTGAGGATGTTAAGCAGTGTTGTTTCGACAAGTTGGCACTGCGCAATGGGACCTCGTACCTGAATGAGTGGCTCGCGCGCAAAGACAACTGAACCCTCATCAACGGCATCAACGTCACAGGTAAATTTAAAATTGAGCAACTCTTGGAGAAATTCTTCAACAAAAAGCGGAGAACCATCAGCTGCCTTCAGGGTGCGCAGATAATCGATGTCCTCTTGGCCAAACCCAAAATTCTGGAGGTACTCTAGAGCGGGTTCGATGCCTGCCGCAATCGCAAATCCTCCCTTAAAGGGGTTATCGCGAAAGAACATGGTAAAGCATGCGTCAATTTTGTCTTGGCCTGACAAAAAGTATCCCTGCGCCATCGTAAGCTGATACAAGTCAGTTAGCATGGCATCGGTTATAGTTTTTTGCTTCATGAGCCTCTCTCGCTTCGATTTAATTATTTTAAGTAAATATTAGGCGCAAGGATAAAATGCGACACCCCAGCCCGGACCCGTGTGAGTCGAAATAACGGGGCCCGCTTCGTAAATAAGCACACCGCCTACGGGCTCAAAATTTTCTCTTATCGCATCAGCAAGAGCCTCAGCGCGGTCACGATTAAAAGCAAAGCCCACCGCAAAGACGCCCCGCGTGTGATTACCGATGCGATCACGAATCCACTTGACGGTATCTTTAACGGCGCCCTTATTACCGCGCGACTTCATGCACGCAATGAACTCGCCATTTTCGTTGACCTCAATACTGGGCTTTAAATTGAGCATAGCGCCCATAAGGCTACTGGCTCGGCCAATACGTCCACCCTTAACCAAATACTCAAGCGAATCAAAGCCCGCGAGTTGATGAACAGTATTGCGAATAACTTTGATGTGCTCCAAAATTTCTGGAAGTTTTAAGCCCTCTTTATAGAGTCGCGCCGCCTCGAGTGCCTGAAAACCTTGGCTCATCGAGAGCGTACGAGAATCAAAAACTTCAACTCTTCCCGCAAAGTCTTTTGCTGCCATCAAGGCCGCATTGTAAGTGCCCGAAAGCGAGGGAGAAATATGAATCGAAAGCACCTTCTCCGCCTTTTCAAGCGCGCGCTCATACGCCGCCTTAAATGCTCCCACTGAAGGCATAGATGTTTTGGGGAGCTCATGATTTTCTTCCATACGTTTGAGCAGTTCTTGCGACTCGATACCATGATTTCCGAAAAACGTCTCACCACCAACGGTGACTGAAAGGTCTACAACATCAATAGCATAATGAGCAATCATCTCATCGGTTAAATCTGCTGCTGAGTCCGTAATAATGGCTAGACTATCTTTGGTTATTTCGCTCACTCTTGCTCCCATCCTATGGAAAAAAACAACGGCGTATGTTTTAGCGGTTATGCGTTATCAAGCTTGTCGGCAAGCACCTGATTGACAACTTGAGGATTGGCTTGACCCTGCATTTCGCGCATGACTTGGCCAACGAAGAAGCCGATAAGCCCTTTCTTGCCGCCCTGGTACTCAGCAACCTTGTCAGGGAACTGAACCATGAGTTTTTCCACAACGCTCTCAATGGCACCAGCATCTGACACTTGCTTCATACCCTTTTGTTCAACGATTGCCGCCGGCATATCGCCCGACTCGGTCATAAAAGTAAAGACTTCCTTGGCTTGTTTTGAGGAAATAGTGCCATCATCAATGAGACCTACAAGTTCCGCGATATGCTGAGGCGAAACCTTGGTTTCTAGCACGCCGAGTCCTGAGGTGTTGAGATAGGCAGAAAGGTCGTTGAGCACCATATTGCTGACGGCCTTGGCGTTTTTAACGCCAGCAGCAGCAACCGCTTCCTCATAAAACTCAACCATCTCGTGATCCGAGGTAAGCACCTTGGCATCAAACGTTGGCAGACCGTACTCTCTAATGAAGCGGGCTTTGCGCGCGTCAGGAAGCTCAGGGAGACGCTCACGAATGCGCGCCACAAATGCCTCATCAAACTGGAATGGAACCATATCGGGCTCGGGGAAATAGCGGTAGTCATGAGCTTCTTCTTTTGAACGAAGAGCGCTCGTCACCTTAGAAGTCACATCATAGTGGCGTGTCTCTTGGATGATACGTCCCCCTTCGTCGAGAATTGCTGCCTGGCGCACAATTTCATAGGCGAGACCATCATGCAGAGATTTGAACGAATTGATGTTTTTGAGCTCAGTCTTTGTGCCAAGCTCTGTATCGCCGTGGTTGCGGAGAGAAATATTGGCATCGACACGCATCGAGCCCTCCTCCATGCTGCAATCACTCACGCCGAGTGCCAACCAAATGAGGCGGAGTTTTTGCGCAAAGCGGCGCGCTTCTTCTGGCGTACGCAAATCTGGTTCGGTAACCAGTTCCATAAGCGGTGTACCTGCGCGGTTGAAGTCAACAAGCGATTTCTTCGCGCCGGCGATACGACCCTCGGCGCCACCAATATGAATCATTTTGGCAGTATCTTCTTCGAGGTGAATACGCGTAATGCCGATTTCAGCGGCGTATCCGTCATCGGTGATTGTCACGTTGTCGGCAGTCTCGCGATCAAGACGCTCTTCAACACCATCTTCATCAACATCGATAACCACGCGACCATCCGCGCAGAAAGGCAGGTCATACTGAGAGATTTGGTAGTCTTTCGGCATATCAGGATAGAAATAGTTCTTGCGGTGGAACTGAGACCAAGGCGCAATCTTGCACTCAGTCGCTAGACCAGCGAGCACGGTCCACTCAATTGCCGCCTTGTTAGGAACAGGGAGCGCTCCGGGCATTCCCATGCATACAGGGCACACGCGCGAGTTAGGCTCTCCGCCAAACTCAACCGGGCAACCGCAAAACATCTTTGTGTTTGTTGCGGTAATCTCGGTGTGAATCTCAAGGCCGATTACAGCCTCGTAGCGTTCTAACACTTCGGTAAGACGATCCTTTGCCATGATTGACTTCTATCCTTTCGAGTCTTACTGCCCTTGTGCGGGTGCATAGAGCAAGACGGGTAAACCTAGGTTATAAGAACTTTGCCCTGCAGGGAACTGCTGGGCAACAGTAAAATTGCCATTTTGCGTGGTCGAATTGGTCACGACCACAACTTCAAATCCCAACGCCTCAAGTTCATCCTTTGCCTGCTTCACCGTTGAGTTGAGCAAGTTGGGTACCGTCACAAGTGAGGTTGGACCCTGCGAGACAAGCAAAGACACCGTTTCGCCTGGCTTGAGCAAGGTGTCTTTCGAACTGGGGGTCTGCGCGGAAACGCCCCCTTTGGGCATTGCGGGGTCAACTACCTTATGAGAGTCAACACTAAAGCCAGCATTCACCAACTGTTTCGTTGCCTCAGCCTGTGTGAGTCCGACGACGTCAGGAACCGCAGTCTTAGTGCCCCCCATATCTTTGGAAACCAACACCTGAATGACCGACTTGGGAGATACGGAACTCTGTGAAGCTGGAGTCTGCATAACCACTTGACCGACTTGTCCAAACGAAGTTGTCGCGTACAGGACAAAAGGCGTGAGCCCCTTGTTCTTCAAAATCTTAACCGCCTCGTCTTCTCCCATCCCAATAACGCGAGGAGTGATGAGCGAGGTTTTATATGACCCCTGAGAAACAAGAACCGTCACCTCAGATGTCGCAGGAACGACCGTGTCACCAATGGGTAATTGGCCCACAATCGTGCCTTTTGGAGCGCTGTCGTTAAAGGTTTCAACGACATTCATTGACAATCGCTTATCGGTCAGCGCGCGCTGCGCGTCCGCCGTCGTTCGTCCCGTAAGCGCAGGGACAATGGTCGTATCCCCCGCCTTTGACACAGTGAGAGACACCTTGGAACCCTTGCGCAACTTCGTATCGACACGTGGCGACTGGTCAAGTATCAGGCCGTCCGCAACTCCGGCAGCTTCCTTCTCTGTGAGCGTACCGAGCTGAAGGCCAGAATCGTTGAGCACTTTAATTGCTTCGGTTGACGTTTTACCCACAAGGTCAGGTACCGTTACCTGAGGAGCAAAAACCGCGTTGTACAAAATCGCTCCTGCCACCAACAAAACGAGACAGCCCGCAAGTATGAGTATCTTCGCAAGACGTTTGTACGAAGGAGGGTTTTCGGGGTCATAGTCAACTCCGGCGCCAAAAATACCCGGCACCGCAGCCTTGAGCTTGTTTTCCGGAATCTCAACCTCTTGGGGCTGACTATCCAAAATTTCATCAACTTCCTCGTTTTGGGGAAGTTCAACATCAAGCTCGTGGCGCAAACCGGTGAGCGCGGTCTCTATGGCCTCGTCATCCTCAGTCGTATGTAAAATCTCGTCGTCCAACTCTTGCTTTCTTATTTCAGGTTCGCGGGTACTGAGTGAAACTTGTAGATATCTTCTAGGGCGTGCGCTACATGAAAGACCTTTTGTTCCTGGAAATGGTCACCAATCAACTGAAGACCGATGGGCATATTGTCCGCCTTGGCGCATCCCACAGGAATTGAAAGACCCACGTTACCAGCCAAATTCACCGCAACAGTGAATACGTCTGAAAGGTACATTGCGTACGGGTCAGTCGTCTTCGAACCAAACTTAAATGAAGTGGTCGGCGTGGTTGGCGTCAAGATGATATCGAAGTCCTTAAAAGCATCATCAAAATCCTGTTTGATGACGGTGCGAACCTTCTGGGCCTTGCCATAATAGGCGTCATAATAACCAGCAGAAAGCGCATACGTGCCAATCATAATGCGACGAATAGTCTCAGGACCAAAGCCTTCTGCGCGTGAGCGCATGTAGAGGTCGAGCACGTCTTCCGCATCCTCCACGCGGTGGCCATAGCGAATACCATCAAAACGCGCCAAGTTGCTCGATGCCTCAGCAGGCCCAACAACGTAATATGCGCTCAGGCCATACTTGGCATGAGGGAGAGAAATCTCGCCAATTTCGGCACCTGCCGCGGCAAGTTTCTCGGCCGCCTCATAAATCGAGGCTTTAATTTCAGGGTCAAGACCTTGCGTCTCAAGCATGTCGGTGGGCAGCGCAATCTTCATGCCCGTGATGTCGTCACCAAGGTGAGCAGTGAAATCTTCTGGCTCGCGCTCAACTGAAGTAGCGTCCATGTCATCCTTGCCACAAATAGCATTGAGGATAAGGGCGTTGTCTTCTACGGTCTTCGTGAAAGGACCAATTTGGTCAAGCGATGATGCGAATGCCACACAGCCATAGCGAGAAACACGGCCGTACGTTGGCTTGCACGCAACCGTACCAGTAAACGCGCCTGGCTGGCGAATTGAACCACCGGTATCTGAACCAAGTGTCGCGCAAACCATACCAGCAGCAACAGCAGCAGCAGAGCCGCCTGAAGAGCCACCCGGAACGCAGTCAGTATTCCATGGATTCTTCGTTGGCCCAAAAGCTGAATTCTCAGTTGAGGAACCAAACGCAAACTCATCCATATTGAGCTTGCCTAAAGGAAGCGTGTTGGCATCGAGAAGATGCTGCACAGCCGTGCAAGTATAGGTGGATTGATAGCTCTCAAGCATTTTCGACGAACAGGTGGTGTTAGTGCCGACCAAGTTCATGTTGTCTTTAAACGCGACAGGCGCGCCTGCTAGCGGACCGAGTTCAACAGCGGTTGCTCCCCCCGCGATTTTCTCGTCAAGAGCATCAGCGGCGGCAAGTGCCATATCGGGTGTTATCTGATTAAAAGCGTGAATATCTTTTTCGTGGGCATCGATACGAGAAATCGCCTGCTCGGCAACTTCGCGCGCTGTCACCTCTTTTGAGGTCACGAGTTTTGAGATTTCTGCCGCACTCAACTCGGCAATAGAAAAGTTGCTCATTATTGGTCGCCACCTCCTGGCCCTACGATACGAGGAATAACAATTGCTCCATCCTCGCGGTCGGGCGCGTTAAGAAGCGCCATTTCTCTATCAAAACCAGGACGCACGACGTCTTCTCGCATCGCGTTTACGACAGGAATTGAACGTGTAGTTGGCTCAACGGCATCAAGGTCGAGTTGTGAGATTTGATTAATGTGGTCCAGAATTGCGTTGAGCTCGCCTTCGAGCCTCTCAATCTGGTCGTCGTCCAAGCCTAAGCGCGCAAGCAATGCCACATGGCGCACTTCCTCTTTAGAAAGCGACATCGAGTTAACACCTTCCTTATATGCAAATAGGGTAGAAAACTAATACAAGTATTTAATGATAGCGTACCTTGCCGCAGCATTAAACTGCCAAGCCGCCAAAGATACAAAGAATTAACACACGAAAAGCGCGCTATGCGCTCGCTAGATAAAAGGCTGCGATGACAAGCGTCGCGTTATAGAGCATATGAAGCACGATGGCAGGATACAGTGTTTTGCACCGGTGCGAGAGATAGCCAGCACACGCGCCCAATGCGATATTGAGCGGTGCTGCCCAAAATGACAGATGGTACAGTGCGAAAAGTATACTTGTCAGCGCTATTGAGGCAACAGTCGGTATATGCGTTGAAAGCCATCGCTGCATAAGACCACGAAAAACAAGTTCTTCGACAATGGGAGCAAGAACCACGACAAGAAGAACAGTGACGATGAGCCCAACGTTTGTCTTGCCAAACAAATCGAGGACATCGGCGGTTCGACCAATACGCCAACCAATTTCATCAGTCAGCAGCGTCCAGCCCATCGAAAAAAGACGCAAACCCAACAAAAACCCCAGCACTAAGCCAGCGCTTGACCAACCCGTGCGCGAGTAAGGTGAAGACTCTTCGCCCGATGCGCTCGCTTCAGAAGCGCCCAAGCGCAGACGGAAAAAATCAATGAACTTCTCACGATGCCGGTAGGCGCAGTATGAAAGAGCAACAAGCTCGATGAGATACACAACAAATAAAATGATGGCGCGCATGCCACTTTGGCCTGCTTGAGGCATAAGGCCGATGAGCTGGTTTTGAAGCAACCCGGCTGAAAGCAACATAGCAATGGCCAGCAAAACGGTCATATAGATAACGCCACTGCCCAGGCGCAACGAAGCGACTGGGGTATTGGGCGAAAGTGTCCTTTTTTGCGGCTTTGCAGATGACGCGGGTTTTTTGCTGTGAGCACCCTGACGCGGGCGGTTAGTTGGCTGCACGTTGCTCCTCCAAAAACGCCAAGAATTCGTCCTCGCTCATAATAGGCACATTCAGCGCCACAGCCTTATCATATTTTGAACCGGCCTTTTCGCCTGCGACCACATAATTTGTTTTAGCTGAAACGCTTGAGGACACCTTAGCACCAAGTGCCTTCAAGGCATCGGTTGCCTCCAAGCGCCCTAATGTAGCAAGCGTACCCGTCAGCACAAACGTCTGTCCCGCAAGTGGCAGCGTATTGACATCCACAACCTCTTGTTCAAGCACAACACCCGCAGACTGAAGATCCGCAATCATAGCGCGATTTGCGGGGACTGCAAAGTAGTCAACGACCGACTCCGCAATCTTGGGGCCCACGCCCTCAAGCGAACTAATCTGTTCTTCACTCGCCTGCATCAATGCATCAATGGTTCCAAAACGATCCATGAGCGTTCGCGCAGCCGTAGCTCCTACGTGTCTGATGCCGAGACCAAAAACTAGTTTAGCGACGGGGCGCATTTTTGATGACTCAATTTCGGCGAGTACTTTTTTTGCCATGACGGCGCCAAAAAGGACCGGTGTTCCATCTTTTTTCTGACGTCCCAAATCGAGAGTTTCAAGTTGTTCAAAAGTTAGGCGATAAAAGTCACTCGCGCGCTTCACGAGACCCGAATCAACAAGACGCACAATGGTCTCGTTTCCTAGCCCCTCAATATGTGCCGCACCCCTGCTCACCCAATGGTTAAGACGCTCAACGCGCTGAGCGGGACACGCATTATTCTCGCAGCGAATAGCTACTTCATCTTCAGTTTCAAAGACTGGCTCCCCGCAACTTGGGCAAACCGTAGGCATAGTAAAGGCGGTTTCTTGTCCCGTGCGAAGACCGATAATTGGCCCAACAACCTCGGGGATAACATCGCCCGCTTTATGCACAATGATGGTGTCTCCGACCAAAATACCCTTGCGACGAATTTCTTCATCGTTATGCAGCGTTGCGCGCGCAATAGTTGAGCCAGCAACAAGCACGGGGTCAAACTCCGCTACAGGCGTCAGCACGCCCGTGCGTCCGACTTGTACCGTGATGGCACGGAGCACCGTTGTTTTTTCTTCGGGGGGAAACTTATAAGCGATGGCCCAACGGGGAGCCTTCGCGGTGAAGCCGAGGGCTTTTTGGTCAACAAACGAGTTCACTTTGATAACGACGCCATCAATCTCATAAGGCAAGTCGTAGCGATCTTCGAGTGCTTTTTCGCAAAAAGCGCGGACCTCTTGCGGAGTATCACACACGGCAACGTCAGGATTAACGTGAAACCCCGCTTCAGACAGCTGAGCCAAAAACTCAGACTGAGTCTCAACAGTGTGATTTTCATCACCGCGCGCATACATAAAGGTTGCCAGCTCACGCGAAGCCGTGACCTTGGGATCTTTTTGACGCAGTGAACCTGCGGCCGCGTTGCGCGGGTTAGCAAAGGGAGGCAGTCCCTTTTCATCTTGAGCAGCGTTGATGCTATCAAAACTCGACTTAGGCAGATACACCTCACCGCGTAACTCAACTTTATCAAGCCCCGCAAGCGCTGTTTTATGCAGTTGAAGCGGAATATCTTTTATGGTGCGCACATTGGCGGTAACGTCTTCTCCCACATTGCCATCGCCACGTGTGGCTGCTTGAATGAGCGCTCCCTTTTTGTAGGTCAGCGCGATAGACGACCCATCGATTTTAAGTTCTGCGATAAAGTTGACTGAGCGGTTTTGCGTCTCAAAATACTCCATCGTTTTTGCAAGCCATGCCTCAAGTTCGTCAAAGTCCATCGCGTTGTCGAGCGAGTACATCCTCGTTGCGTGATGCACGGGAGTAAATGCTGTGCTGGGCGCCGCTCCCACACGCTGCGTGGGCGACTCGGGCACAATCAGCTTGGGGAACTCGGCCTCAATCTGCTTCAACTCACGCATAAGCGAGTCATACGCCGCATCAGAAATCGACGGCGCATCTTGCGCATAGTAAAGGCATGAGTGATAGGCGAGCTCTTTGCGCAGTTCGGCCGCGCGCATCTCGGCACGTTTCTTATCTATACTCTGCTCAGTATGAGGGGTTCCTTCGCTGTCAAACAGCGCGTCTTGCTCAGTTGTCATGCTCTTTTTTCCGCCGCCATCTCTGCAACCGATTTAATTACTTCACTGACTGTTGGGTGCGAATAAACGGGGGCCGCCAAATCGTGATCGGTCTGACTGGATGTCATCGCGTTTGATACCTCGTGAATCATCTCCACGCTGTGAGCACCCAACATCTGACATCCCAAAATTTTGCCTGTCGATTTTTCGACGACGAGTTGCGCAAAACCTTCCGCATCATTTTCGGCGAGCGCTTTTGCGTTACCCGCATACTTCGCGACAGCCGAAACCGCTTCGATGCCACGCTCTTTTGCCTTATCGGCCGTCATGCCAACAACCGCAACCTCAGGGAATGTATACACACATGCGGGGATAAGATCGTAGTTTATTGTTTCGGTTGGCATCTTGCCCTCGGCACGCGCAAACGCGTTGTGCACAGCAGCCTTTGCTTCTGCCTCAGATACGTGCGCAAGCATCATGCCAGCAATCGCGTCGCCGATGGCATAGACTCCCTCAATATTGGTCTCAAAAAATTCGTTCACCGCAAGCGCGCGGCGGTCGAACTCGAGCCCCACTTCTTGAAAACCAAAATCCGCGGTATTAGGTATGCGGCCTACGGCGCTGAGGAGCACGTCGGCTTCGATGGTCTCGCCATTAGAAAGGTGCGCACGCACGCGCCTATCAGCAATCTCCTCAACACTTGCCACAGAAATCTCAGTATAAATATCAATGCCCTGTTCTTTGAGAGCAGACGCGAGAGCGCGTGTCACACGCTTATCGTTGCCCGGAAGCAAGGTGGGAGAAAGTTCAACGACACTCACTTTTGTGCCGAAAGCCGCGTAAGCACACGCAAACTCGGCGCCGATGACGCCGCCTCCGCAGATTACTATGCTCTCAGGAATCTTATCAAGCGCAAGCGCCTCATCGCTGGTCCACACGTTTTCGAGGTCATGGTTAATCATAGGAAGTTTGAACGGCACCGAACCCGTCGCAATAATGATGATGTCGGCATCGATAACTCCTGTAGTCTCACCTGCCGCATCGGGCGAGCTCAATTCAACGGTTATTTGATGGGCGCCGGTCATGACACCCCTGCCAGCGATAAATTCAACTTTATGCTTTTTGACACCTGCCAAAATTTGAGCGCGCAACTTCTCGACAACTTCAACTTTGCGCGTAC